>ENA-ORMR01002102-ORMR01002102.1-human-gut-metagenome-genome-assembly--contig:-NODE-2102-length-13284-cov-2.807090_pt1 | contig 13284 bp, 11 predicted proteins | sample MGYA00242107_ERZ509003 | MGnify/ENA primary metagenome ERZ509003 (study PRJEB26280, sample SAMEA2338699) | human gut metagenome | biome: human gut; feature: human-associated habitat; material: faeces... | reverse complement strand
CCAGCTGTGAAAGTAGGAACTGTTCTTGCAGGGATTTTTAATTCTTTACCTGTTTGAGGGTTTCTACCAGTTCTAGCTGCTCTTTTGCGAGCTTCGAAAGTACCAAAGCCAACCAAAGTAACTTTTTGACCTTTAGAAACAGATGTTTCAATAGTTTCAATTAATGCGCCCAAAACTTCTGCTGCATCTTTTTGAGTAACTTTAGTCTTTTTTGAAATCTCTTGTACTAATTCTTCTTTGTTCATAATAAAACTCCTTTTCTCATGTACTCTCTCATTATATATAAATTTTCAAATTGTGCAAGCATTTTTTTCAAGAATACCGTTTGATTAATGGAAAAATTTGTTCTATAATGTTGTAGGGATATGCAGAAATTTAGTATTTTTAACCAATATAGAGACGCAATTCTTGTTTTGAATGACAGGTTTGAAGTGCTGTTTACGAATAATGTTTTCAAGAGGATTTTTGGTAAAACTATTGATATCAAACAGTTTGCGCATAGTTTTAATTTTGATATCTGCCTGCTGGATACTGAAAACATTGAATTAATTTCACCAATTTTTCAAGCTGTACACGCCAAGGAAAATTTCACAACTAATGCTGTTTATAGAGGCGAAAATTCCGAAATTTTTTATTACGAACTCTCAACAATTAAGAAACAAAACTACACAATTCTGTTTTTACATGACATTTCTGCAGAAACAAAACTTATTGAGACCGAAGCAAAACTTCAGAGTTTGCACAAAGCATGCCAAGATTTAGAAAATGAAAATGAGTCTTTGTCGAAAATTAAGACTGATGCGCAGGCACAAGCGATAAAAATTGCGCTGATTAATAAAGTTTCAAACATTTTTGCGGGTTCATTAGACTTGCCAAAGATTTTGAACTCTGCCTTAAACGAACTACTTGCGATTTTCGGAGCATTTCGTGTATATTACGCCGAATTTTCTGACGGAAAGTTCCGGGTAAAAGCCGTGCAGGGCAATAGTTTTGACTACCCTGCGGCGATTGAATTTGACGAACGCACATTCGAGACAATAAAGAATAAACAAATTTCAATTACTAATAAATTGGCGGAATTTTCAGGGGCACCGCATTTTGAGCGACCCGTGCTGCGAATAGTTGTTCCGGTGTTTCATTTGAATAACTTAAAAGGGGTTTTAACACTTCTTTCTTATAAAAAGCGTGAAATCGAAGAAGAACGTGAGATTTTGGAGGCACTGTCTTCCCAGTTTGCCAACGCGATAGTGCGTTCGGAACTGTATGTTCAGTTAATAAATTCTGAAAAAATGGCGTCACTGGGTCAACTTGTTGCGGGTGTTGCACACGAGATAAACACCCCCGTAGCGTCAATAAAATCCAACAACGCAATCATTCGCAAAATCATCCAAAAACTTGATAATGACGAGCTTTCAGACACACTACAGGAAATCAATAATCTTGATGCGGAAGCAATTAATCGCATAAATAATATAGTAATTTCGTTGAAAAAATTTGTTCGTCTTGACGAAGCAGAACTTCAGGAGGCGGATATTAACAGTGAAATCGACCTAACGCTGGACTTAATCCGCCACGAAACAAAAAACCGCATAACAATTATAAGGAATTACGGTAATTTACCGCCTGTAAAATGCTACCCGAATATGCTTAATCAAGTTTTCACAAACATTTTGGTAAACGCGTGCCAAGCTATTGAAGGAGAGGGAACTATTGATATCACTACGTTTGCGCAGGACGATAAAATCAAAATAAAAATAAAAGACGATGGAGCCGGAATCCCTTCAGACAAAATCGACAAAATTTTCACCGCCGGTTACACAACCAAAGGTGTAGGCGTTGGAACAGGCTTAGGGCTTGCCATTTGCGCAAAGATTATTGAGAAACACGAGGGTGAAATTACTGTAAACAGTGAAATTGGCAAAGGTACGTGTTTTACTATTACTATCAAGCGATAGTAATAAGTGTAACGAAATATTTCACTCTATCCCCCACGTCCTCATTAAAAGTACTTTATCTTTATAAAAACAATTTTAAAATATTTTAGAATAATGCTGCAATGCACTAGAAAAGCTCAATGAAAAATGATACACTTTTAATATAAAGTGTTTGTTTTACCCTTTTAGAAAAAACAGCATTTAACCAAAATGTAACAAAAAATTAATAATCATATTAGTAAAAGGCAATTAAATTATTCAAAAAAACTTTATAAAAGAGTGTGTAGTGAATAATTTATTTGGTGTCGGAGGAAAATTTAATGACAATTAGTGTGAACAGTAAAAAGAAACAGGTTAAAAAATCTTTCAATGAATTATTAACAGATTTAAAAACTAGCAATTCCGAAAAAGTTAGATACAATGCAGCAAGAATTTTAGGCGAAATGGGCGATTCTAAAGCTGTTGAACCATTAATTGATGTATTAAAAAATGATAAAAACGGCTCTGTAAGATTATATGCAGCAAGAGCTTTAGGCGAACTTGGCGATTCAAAAGCAACAACCCACTTAATTGAATCTTTAAGAGAAGACCGTAACGTTGACGTACGTGTTCGTGCTGCTCGTGCATTGGGTCGTTTAGGCGGCGCAATTGTTGTTGAACCGTTAGTAGAGGCTTTAAACGATGAAAACTCTCAAGTTTGCATCACAGCAACTGACGCTTTAATCGAAATCGGTGATGTTGCAACTGACGCTTTAATTGCATCGTTAGACCACGAAAAAGTTAACGTAAGATGCGATGCAACAAGAGCTTTAGGCGAAATCGGCAACAAAAAAGCTGTTGATAAGGTAATTAATATGTTGTATGACGAATGGGTTAACGTAAGAATTTACGCAGTAACTTCATTGGGTAAATTAAACGATGCAAAAGCCGTTCCTGCATTGATTGACGTTATGAAAAACCGTTCAGAAAATGAACTTGTAAGAGCTGGTGCAGCTGCAGCACTTGGCGTACTTCGTGACCAAAGAGCGTTACTTCCGTTAAGAGAATTGATTATGGAAGCTGAAGAACTTGGCGAACTTGAAGACACAGCTCTTAAATCATTCAAAAAGATTATGGCAGCAAACTGGCAATCAATTCCGGGCGCAGCTCCTCAAAAGAAAACCACTATGGTGTAGGCGGGGTCAACCAGAGGAAATGTTTTACAAATGAATTATTCACTATTCCGGGTGCTATGCAGCACCCGGTTTTTTATGCTATAATTTTCGTATGAAGAGAATTGTTTTAACAGCATTAATTGCGATTATGGTTGCCGGTATTGCAAATGCAGGAGCTTTGACCGAGGATTACGTCGACATCGCGTCCTCTTATGCAAAAGACGGAAAATATTCACAGGCGTTGGGTTACATCAACAAAGCACTCGCCGTTGAACCACAAAATTCACGTTTGCTTGAGATGAAAAATGATTTATCAAAAGTAATGGGTCAGCCCGGCATAAATTTCCCGAGCCAATCATCTTCAACGGATGAAAATTATATTCAGGCTGAAAATTATAGAATTGCACGCGATTACAACAAAGCAATTATTTTCTACAAAAAAGGTATTAATGAAAAGCCGCAATTTGCGCCAAACTATTTGGGACTTGCGATAACCTGTTATGAGATGAAAAATTTTCAGGAAGCCAAGTACAATCTTGACTACTACCTGACAAAAGAACGCAATGCAGATTTTGCGCTAATGCTGCGCGCGAAAACTAATATGAATTTAAACAATACGCAATTTGCGCTTTCAGACATTCAGGCGGCGAATGCAATCAGTCAAAACCTTGAATATAAGCTGACGGAGGGAATAATCCTCACCGAACTTGGCAGATACAAAGAGGCTCGTGAAATTCTTGACAAAATCAGTCAGGAAATCAGAATTTACATAGTATTCAAGTATCTTGGAACTTGTGATTACAAACTCGGGGATTACAAAAATGCGGTTTTGAACTTTGAAAGAGCAATCCTACTTTTTGAGGACGACAAAACCATTTTGCCAATGTATAATGACGCTAAGAGCAAAAATATATTATGAAAGCTAGAAGAAGAAAAAATATCTTTAAATTAATGCGTGATTTAACAATCGCGATATTTGCAATAATCGGTTTATCAGTTTGCTTAAACGGTTTTGCAAGAAACGTTGACGAACTGAAATTTATACATATTTCAGACGTTCACTACTCGCAGGAGCTTGATAACACACCATACAAACTGCGTAAAAACTCACCGGAACTTTTTGATGATGCAATCGAACAAATTAACGAAACCTCAGGGGTCTCATTTGTTATGTTTGGCGGTGATTTAGTCGACAGGGCAAAGGAAAGCGAACTTTTAGGATTTCTTGAGCACGCGAAAAATATCAAAGCGCCTTGGTATTATACGTTTGGCAACCACGATTCTATGCTGGGCGGCTACCTTACGCCGGAAAGATACATTGCTAACGTAAAAAAAGCCAATCCGCATTTCAAATCCGGTAAAACATATTATTCTTTTTCGCCAAAGAGCGGATATAAAGTTATAGTTTTGGACAGTATCATCCGTGACAGGCTGACCTCCAACGGCGAAATTCCGAAAGAAGAGCTTGAATGGCTTGATAAAGAATTAAGCGCGTCACAAAAACAGGTTGTTTTAATATTCCTGCACGTACCTATTCAGGAGCCAATCGCGGCGGAACATCACAAAATGCTAAATGCACAGGAAGTTATGAATGTTATCGGCAAATACAAAAATCCGATTGCAATTTTCCAGGGGCACTATCACGTTTCAAGAATTAAGCAGATGAACAACATTTTATTTGTCAGCACGCCGGCATTGGTAAGCTATCCGAACGCGTTTAGAGAAATAAAAATTACGAACGAAGATGACAAAGTTGTTTTTGACATTAAAACTAAAAATACAAGACTAGCGAACCTGCGCAGCCAGGCGAAGTTATTTATCGTAACGCCGGAACTTCCGGAGGGCGAAGAAACAGATAGAAACGGCGTTTACACAATAATAAAGAAGAAGTGAGGCATGAATGAGCGAATTTAAAATAAAATTCAGAGGTGTCAGAGGAAGTTACCCTATTGCTAAAGGCGAATTTTTAAGATACGGTGGGAACACGGCGTGCGTAGAAGTTCAAGTCGGCGGACAGCTCATAATTTTGGATGCCGGAACCGGTTTAATCGACCTTGGCAGCGATCTTTTGCAGGCGCACATCAATTCATCAATGGATAAAGCTCAACGCAAAAATATTAAAGCAACAATGCTTTTATCACATATTCATCAAGACCATATTCAGGGTTTTACGTTCTTCCGCCCGCTGCATTTAAGTTCAACAGTCTTAAATGTTTTTGGCAACTGCGATTTTGAAGAGGATTTGGCACAAGAACTTTCAACGTTGTTGTTTAACAAGTCATTCCCGCTGGATTTGGGCGACATGGCAGGACAGCTTAATATCCATAATCTTCAGGAAACCGACTGTATTATCCTTAACGGCGATTCTGAACCGGTAGTAAAACGCATTGAAAATGATGAAGATTTAACCCCGAAAGGCGAAGAGGTAATAATTTCCTGCTACAAATCATACGCGCACCCACAAAACGGCGTTATGATTTACAAAATTGCCTACAAAGATAAATCTATGATTTATGCGACCGACAAAGAAAGCTATATTGGCGGGGACAAAAAACTTGCGAAGTTTGGCAGAAACTGCAATTTATTAATCCACGATGCGCAAAATACAACGGAAGATTATCTTGACACGTATTCACCAAAACAGGGTTACGGTCACTCAACATACGAAATGGCGGTTGATGCAAAAAAACAAATGAATGCCCAAAAACTTGTTTTCTTCCACTTTGACCCGTCATACGATGACAATAAATTAGACAGAATTAAAGAAGAGTTTGCAGACGGCGACAAAATCCTTGCCACCGAAGGGCTCGAAATTGATTTGTTATGAAAAAGTATTTTATAATAAGTTTAATACTAATGAGCGTGCTCACGTGCGGCTACCGTAAGCCGGATGTGCCGGTCATTGACGCGGTTAAAAATTCTAATCATCACAACAATTTAGGCATAAATTACATGAGTGAACGTGTTTATTATGCTGCAATTCAAGAGTTTAAAATCGCTATAAGCCTTAACCCCGAAAGTCAGGCAACCGCGGTATATTACAACAATCTCGGCGACTGCTATATGAAAATTGAACACCCCGAGCTTGCACTGGATTGCTACGAACGCGCACTGACGCTTTATAATCTGAACTTAAACTACTATATAAATCTTGCAAAATGCCTCATAGCCAATAAATTGCTTGAAAAAAAACTTGAACAATTTTCGGACTTTTCAAACCCTTATAACCAGCTAATGAGCGGAATTTTGTATGTGGAAAGCGGCAATTATCAGCGTGGAATAACGGTTTTGGATACATTTACGATTTCGGAACCGGATTTAATCATAACACCTGCGATTAAGGCTTATATTAAAACGAGCGTTAAAAAAATGAATTCCCTCGAACAGCCCCTGCCAGAACTTCCTACTGATATCTAATTGCAATTTATACTCCTATCTGTTAAAATAGATAAAAAGGAGAAATTATGAAGAAATTATTCATATCATTATCATTATTATTTATGACAACGTTATGTCCGGCGCTGGCAGACGACCAACAGGATGCAATAAAATTTTTCAACGATTACGTTAACGCTGCAAACACTTACAGTCCGGTAATTACAACCCTTTACGCGCCAAACGCGAAAATTATCAGACAAGTTGTTAAACCAGACGGCACAACTGCTAACGCTTACACTGATACAGCAACTTATATTAAACAAATGAAACTCGGACAAGCAGGTGCAAAATTACGTCACTATAAAAACACCTACACAGATGTAAAAGCGGAAAAAGTTGCAAACGGATACAAAATTTCTTCACTAAGACAACCATCCGGCGAAGACTACAAACTTAAAACCTATATGGTTGTTACCAAACAGCCTGACGGCAAATGGTTAATCACCGAAGAAATGATGCAGACTAAGGTTCAAACTTTCTTAAAATACGCGGAAAAATAACAAATATGCAAAAATTCAGATTTTTAACAGCAGGAGAAAGCCACGGAAAAGCCCTTACTGCAATAATTGAGGGGGTTCCGGCAGGTTTTAGTATAGACGAAGATTTTATTAATGAAGAACTGAAACGCCGTCAGAGCGGTTACGGTCGCGGCGGGCGTATGAAAATCGAAACCGACCGTGTAGAAATAACCTCCGGCGTTCGTTTTGGCAAAACATTGGGTTCGCCTATCACTCTTGTTATTAAAAATAAAGATTTTGAAAACTGGCAAAAAATAATGAGTTCATCTGCCCAAGACCTGACAGATGAAAAATCTTTTACGACTTGCCGTCCTGGACACGCAGATTACGCGGGTTCAGTCAAATACGGTCACAAAGATTTGAGAAATATCTTAGAGCGTTCCAGCGCACGCAAAACCGCAATTGAGGTAGCTGTCGGTGCTGTTGCGAAACTTATTTTGAAAGAGTTTGGCATAACCGCAGACTCGCGTGTACTTCAAATCGGTAATTCACAAAGTGATTTCAACGTGGAAATAGACAAAGCACGTGAAGAAGGCATAACGCTTGGCGGACGGTTTGAAGTTGTATTCAAAAATCTTCCGGTTGGTTTGGGCTCTTATGTTCATTATGACCGAAAACTTGACGGTAAAATTGCACAAATGGTAATGAGTATTCCGGCGGTAAAATCGGTTTCTATCGGTGACGGCGAGGACGCGCATCGTTTAAACGGTCGTGAGTTTCACGATGAAATGTTCCTCGAAAACGGCAAAATTGTACGTAAGACAAATCATGCCGGCGGTTTAGAGGGTGGAATGACCAACGGTGAAGAGCTTGTTGTACGTGCGAATATGAAACCAATACCTACAATGCGCTCACCATTGAACACAGTTGACCTTGCGAGCCTGACAGAAACAACAGCGCATTTTGAGCGTTCCGATGTTTGTGCGGTTGAGGCGTGTGCCGTAATCGCAGAAGCAAGGATTGCCTGCGCAATCGTTGACGAATTTCTTCTGAAATTCGGCGGCGATAGTCTGGACGAAATGAAAACTATTTCAATTTAGCCTTATAAAATTCTGTATTAATATTCAGTTTTGAGCCGATATCAAGCAGAAGTTGGATGAACTTCTTATCTGGTGCACCGTCAGGAACATCAAGAATTTCGATAATTCTTGTATAAATCTTGTTGAAATAAATGTTTTGCGCCTCTTTCAAATCAAGATTTAATTCAAGTTCATCAATTTCGTGGAAAATTTCTACAATTACATTTGCCTGCTGACGCTCAAGACTGTTCACAAGTCTATTCAAATTTTTAATCAGCTTTTTGGTATAAATCTCGTTGGAACGGGTTTTATCCAGTGTAATTCCAAGCATTTTCGCCTCTGCAATTATATCTTTCACAGATTGCATAGTATTTTCATCAAAAAGTTCGTGGGCCTCAGAGACGATTTCATTAAACTTTTGGCTCAAGGTGTATTCCGCAGAAAGTTTAAACTCATTCGGAATAGTCATACCCAACGCTTGCAGGTGGAAAATCGTTCCGCGTCCGTCAAGGTAAATTTGACGATAATTTTCCGCAAATTTATCAAGTTTATCCTTAAGCAGAATTTGGATAATTTTACGTCTTTCTTTGATAAATATGTCTTTAAGCGTAAAGTATTCTTTGCCAAAGTATTCATCCAACGCACGGATTGTTTCCGTAAGTGATGTTGTTAAGAAAGTTTTGATAATGCTGTTTTTAATTCTATTGAAATCGCTGTCATCAGAAAATTCCTTGATAGCGCAATGGAAATCACCGCCTGCATATTGAACAAGTGCAAACATAATTTCTTTTTTCTCCAAGGTAATTTTGGATTTGATGTCAATATGTCCCGTAATCAGCGTCATTGCACCGCATTGAACACGTTTATATGAATGTCTTGTTACAGTGTAACAATAAACTTCTTCCTCATCCTCAAAATCCTCATAAATAGACGAAAGTGCCCACAAACAAGTGATTTGTTTCACCGTAACAATAGACGGTTTTACCCAGCGTTCATAAATATCTCTGCCGTTGCCGTATTCAGGAATATTACTTTTCGCTTCGGAAAGTATCTCTAAGAACTTACCCTCAATATCTTTATCCGTAAATCTGTAGGCAAGCTGAAGAGCACGTGCCGCATACTTCATAATCTGTACGGTTTCAATACCGGAAAGCTCCGTAAAGAACCAACCACAGCTTGTATACATCAACATTGCCTGACGCTGAATTTCTAAAAGCTCCATTGCCTTAACTTTATCAAAGTCAGAAAGCCCCTCTTTAAAATTCTCACGTTGAAATCTTAAAACATTATTTTCTTTTCTGTTCAAAACAACATCAATATACTTGTTTCTAACAGCCCAAACATCATCAAAATATTTGCATCCTTGCTCTTCATAAACTTTAAAAAGTTCATCACGAAGATAGTCTAATGCCTGTCTTAACGGTTTACGCCATTTTTGGTTCCAGCCCGGTTTTCCGCCTGTTGAACATCCGCAATCCTCTTTCCAGCGGCCAACACCGTGCGAGCAGCTCCAAGATGACGGCTGCTTAATTTTAACCTCACACTTAGGCGGGAATTTCGCCAAAAATTCTGCGTAGTTTGTAATTGTAAATCCTGAATCCTTTGCCTTAATCTTCAAAACATAAGAAAGCGCCATATCACCAAATTTAGTATGGTGACCATAACTTTCACCGTCAGTCGCAATGTTCACAAGCTGGTCAAAGTTACGGCAATCTGAAATACCCTCCATAAGCCTTTTGTTAAACTTGTTTCCGTCAAGAAGAAGATTATCAAACGCAACAGAACGAGAAATTGCACCGTCATAGAAAAATAAATCAATATATTTCTCCGGATCAGACTCAATATAATATCTGTAAGCCCTCGCAGGATCAATGTTTCCCCAGCTTACATCTATCCAATCTTCCTTACCGTTTTCTCTAAACTTATCAGCCTGATACGGCGACAAAACAGTAAATTTTATACCGTTTTCAACCAAAACACGCAAAGTGTCATCATCCGCAGCGGTCTCTGCAAGCCACATACCCTCCGGTTTTCTTCCAAAACGGTATTCAAAATCCCTGATACCCCACTTAACCTGGGTTTGCTTATCCTCTTCGTTCGCAAGCGGCATAATAATATGGTTATAAACCTGCGCCATAGCATTACCATGCCCGTCATGTTCCTGAACGCTCTCAATATCAGCCTTGATAATTCTTTCATAAGTTAACGGCGCGAAATGCTCCATCCACGACAACAGCGTAGGACCAAAGTTAAAACTCATATATTTATAATTATTGACAATATCTATAATTCTATTTCTATTATCAACAATTCTTGATGCAGAATTAGGGCTGTAACACTCTTTCGCAATCCTTTCATTCCAATCATGGTAAGGCGCAGCACTGTCCTGAACTTCTATCGCTTCTAACCACGGATTTTCACGCGGCGGCTGATAAAAATGCCCATGTATCGTCAGAAAGGTCTCGTTCTTTTTCATACTTCACAAACTCCAGTTAATAACACTATTTATTATTTTCTACCTTTTTAGGCTCCAAAGAGTTGAACTTCTTAACATCAACCCAAACATCCCCTAACGCTGTAGAAAATACTGTACCGTAAAATTCAACCTTGTCACCTGAATTTAACTCAATATACTTTTCGGCTTCTTCTCTAGGTAGAAAACATTTCATCTCTGATAACGGCAAATTATGATCACTTACATCCGGTCTTTGAATTAAAAACGCAATGTATTTGTCAGAACTTCTCATCGCCGGTGCATAATCTAATCCAAGTGTAGAAAATTTATCAAATTTGCCTACAATTTTAATATTCTTATTCATATAAAAATTAGGTTTAGCGACAACATCCAACGGGTTAACAAGCGCATAGCCCGAATAATTGAAATTATCAGCCGTTTTAGCCTGAGCGGGTCCGCCAACTCTATCCAGCAATGCCTGCGTTCCGGCATCCGCTGCATAAGTTTGTACCCCTATCGCCAACATCGTCATAACCGCTAAAATATATAATTTTTTCATTGAATAAGCCCTCATAAGTAAATTTTCTTACTCCAACATTCTAGCACAATTTTTTATTTTTGTAACTACCCTGCTTATTAATAGGTAAACGAATTTTTATATAGTATAATCTGTTTATGGAAATCATAGAGATTAAAAATCTGCGGCTCGGGTTCAACTGCGCTTGCGGCTTTTGCGAAGCTATTCATAACATTTCGTTTAGCCTGCGAAAAGGTGAACTTCACGCGCTGGTAGGCGAATCCGGCTGCGGTAAAACAATTAGCGCAATGAGTATTCTGCGCCTTTTACCTAAAAACGCTAAAATTACAGGCGGCGAAATTTATTATGACGGTCAAAATTTACTCAATCTATCCGAACGCGAAATGAATAAAATTCGCGGTGCTAAAATCGCACTAATTCCCCAAGACCCTATGACTTCACTAAATCCATTATACACAATCGAAAACCAACTTTTAGAAGTAATAAAAATTCACCAGGGACTTGAAGGTCATGATGCTTACCAAAAAGCCATTGAGGCGCTCGAGTTGGTACAAATTCCTTGCCCTGAACTTCGCATGAAATCCTATCCGCACGAATTTTCCGGCGGGATGAAACAAAGAGCAATAATAGCGATGGCGCTTGCCTGCAACGCTGAAGTTATCATTGCGGACGAACCAACAACGGCATTGGACGTAACGATTCAGGCACAGATAATGAACTTGTTAAAAGAAATCAAAGAGAAACAAGGAACATCAATATTACTGATAACGCACGATCTGGCACTGGTGAAAGAAAACGCGGACAGAATTTCCGTAATGTACGCAGGAGATATTGTTGAAAGCGGCAATAATTCAGAATTTTTCGCTTGCCCGAGACATCCATATACAATAGCATTGTTAAATTCATTACCAAACAGCGGCAAGGGCAGATTAGAAACTATAAGCGGTCAGCCGCCGAGTATTCAACAGGGAATAAGTGGATGTAAATTTCATCCAAGGTGCAAGGAATGCATGGAGATATGTGTCAGTGCGAAACCGCCTGAAACATCTGTCAGTCGTACGCATTCAGCAAAATGTTTTTTGTTAAATAAAAAAGGGGTTGATTTTTAGTTTTTAGCGTTACATAATAAATTATAATCTAACGCGGGATACTCTGCCGAACAAAACGATTGAGTATCGTTTTGTGAGAGGTAAGTCTGGGGACCAGGCTGCTCCACAGAGTAAAACGTAAAAGACAATTAAATAACGCGGGATGGAGCAGTCTGGTAGCTCGTCGGGCTCATAAGACTCATTTTAGATTTACTTCCTTGCTTGATTTCATAAGTGTTATTGGTATTTATAGAATACTTAATTTTTGATGTAAATTGTAGGGAAGACCTACAATAATTATAGGTCTATTTTCCCCACAACTTATTATTTTTTATGCACCCCAATCATCTTCTTGCGGCAGCATTTCTTCCGGTATCTCTTTTTCGTTACTGCTGAATATCCGTTTGAAACGATTATTTTGTGCTTGTGCAACTTCTTCTAAATGATGAGGCAGGACATGAGTATAAGTATCTAAAGTAATGCCGATACAGCTATGACCTAACCAAGCCGATACTTTTTTAATATCGATTTTATCCTCAAATAAGGATGTCGCACATGAATGTCTGAATGAATGTATTTTGTGATGCGCAATTCCCGCTTCTTCTAATCGTTTATTTACAAACGCTCTAAAAGTAGTATCACAGATAAAATATCCGTCATCACGAGCAAACACAAGGTCTAAATCTCTATGATACTTCTCTCTAAGTTTTAACTTATTTTCTGCCTGCAAACTTCTAACTCGGCGGAGTATTTTCTCAACAGGCTCCGACATTGATATTGTGCGGTTTGAAGTTTTAGTTTTAGTTGAATCTATAATCTCTTTTTTATACTTGTATTTCGCATTTTTATCATTATCAGGCACCGCCTGCAACTGTTGGCTAATCCTAATTGTGCATTTTTCAAAATTAACCTTTGACCATTGTAAACCTAGAGCTTCTCCCAATCTTGTACCGGCACAAAGGAAAAATACTATAAGCATATCCCATTGAGTGCCTTGTTCAATACAATATTTAACAAGTTTGTCGTAATCTTCAGGACACAAAATTTGCGTTTCTTTTTTCGTAAATTTTGGATATTTTGCTCGCAAATTCGGGTTTTCTTTTAATATCCCAATATCACAGGCACATTCAAGCATTCGAT
>ENA-ORMR01002100-ORMR01002100.1-human-gut-metagenome-genome-assembly--contig:-NODE-2100-length-13288-cov-20.862843_pt1 | contig 13288 bp, 20 predicted proteins | sample MGYA00242107_ERZ509003 | MGnify/ENA primary metagenome ERZ509003 (study PRJEB26280, sample SAMEA2338699) | human gut metagenome | biome: human gut; feature: human-associated habitat; material: faeces... | reverse complement strand
ATTGTCCCAGTCGCAAATATGCACTTCGTCCGGTTTGATATTGGTCTGTCACATCTTCTCCAAAACGGTCAACCATTGTTTTCATCAGGCTGTTATCACACCGTAAATCTTCAAGAACTTTCTCGCCTGAGAACATAGAGAACACTTCTTTTGTAAAATTCTCTTCTCAAAGGGCAAGTTGGCTAACCGGAAGTTAACTAATGGATGCCATTTTATCAGTCGGCCATGATTTCCTGAGAGCCACATAGGAGATTATAAAGTTTGCAAGCCAACCAGCCGGTACAGCAAGCCAGACAAAGGAGATGCCGAAACGCGGTGCACAGATTAGGGCAACGGACAGACGAATCGCAAGGTTCACCATGTTTGCAACGAGGAACGGACGCATAATTCCGAGACCGCGAAGAACCCCATCGGTTGCCATTTTGATACCCATGAAGATGAAAAAGTAACCAATCCACCTCATATAATCACCAGACACCTGATAGGCAAACGCCGTTCCGTCTTTTCCTAAGAACAGCGAGGAGATCTGCGTGTGCAGCGTTTCAATGACGAGAAAGGCAAGAACGGCAAAGCACAGATCCAGCACCAGCGCAGCATGGTAGCCTTTTTTGATACGATCAATTTTCTTTGCGCCAAGATTCTGCGAAACATACGGCGAAACCGCATTGCCGATGGATACAAAGATCAATGAAAAAACATTTTCCACCCTCATCGTTGCTGTATACCCGGCGAGTGCCTGTGTACCGAAAGGATTTACCACTGCCTGCACAATCATCATACCGATGGACACTGTGGACTGCTGTAAAACCGACGGCACCGCAATGCGAAGCATGGAATACAGCTCCTGCCGTTCAAACCTGTTAAAGGGGCTTTTATATTTCCGCATCCGTGCAAAGAAAATCAAAAACGAAAACACTGCGGAAATTCCCTGTGCAATCAGGGTTGCAATAGCCGCACCGAACACACCGAGACCTAGCCCGGCTACCATCCAAAGATCCATTAAAATATTCAGGATGGACGAAAAAATCAGCAGTCCCAGCGGAATTTTGGATTCGCCGATTGAGGTGAACATGGTAGAAAGAATGTTATACATAAACAGAAACGGAAAGCCCACAAAATAGACCCGCAGATACAGTACTGCATTATCCAGTATGTCGGCAGGGGTTTGCAGTCCACTCATCATCGAGCCGGCGAAGAAAAAGCCAAAAACACCAAGGACTATACTTAGAAGCAAAAAGCTAATCAAGGAGGTTGACACGATTGTTTTCATTTTGCCATACTCCCTGGCTCCGAAATAACGGCTCACAAGCACACCGGCTCCGACACCGGCTCCCAGTGCCACACAAATGAACACATTGGTCAATGCTGCACATGCACCGACAGCTGCAAGTGCGGAAGAACTAACAAACTGGCCGACAATAATAGAGTCGGCCATATTGTATATTTGCTGAAAAAAACTTCCAAAAATCATCGGCATTGCAAAAACCGTCAACGCTTTGAGGGGCGTATCGGTTATCAAATACTCATCTTTCGACATTATCATATTCCTCCATGGTATCCCATTCACTTACCTTCGCAAATTCCGATTTATCTAATTTCTATTAACATCTATTTCTCTGTTCCTTAAACTTCATTTTTCATGTCATCCCTACAAACTGGAATTTATTCTATTGATAATCCCAATTTATATGCTTCTCTTAATGCTTCGTTTCCCTTAATATCTCCTTTATCTTTAACACCTCTTACAAGGATCATGCCTGCATCCTCCAAATGAAAAAATTCAAGGACAAGTTGATATTGCAGCTTTATTGCGTCAAATAGATTTGGCAGTGATGCTGCACCTACCAATAATAAAGCCAGTTTTTTTATTTGAAATTCATTTCTCATTGGAGTATGCAGTCTATCAATAATCGCTTTTAACTCCGCACTAATCCCATAAAAATATACTGGGGAAGCAATAACAACAATATCAGCAGTTCTTAATTTTTCGTATATTGCACTCATATCGTCATTTTGGAAACATTTATTTTCTTTTCGTGTAAAGCATGAGTTGCAACCAATACAAGGATTAACTTTATAATTAGCAACAGACACTATTTCAACATCATTATATTTACTTGCTCCTTCTGTAAACGCCTGTGCTAATAAATCTGTATTTCCCCCTTTACGCATACTTCCAACCAGTACAACAATTTTACTCATCAAATATCATTCCTTTCGCTAACTTTCGATTTATCTAATTTCTATTAAAATCTATTTCACTGTTCATGAACCCCTCAAAACGGTCGAATTGCAGGATTGCCTGTCAGCTTTTTGTTCTATAAAATTCTCTCCAAACACCCTGACATCTAATCCACTCACTCAATTTGCATTATCTAATCCGAGGTTACAACCTTGAATTGTCCTATAATTTGTATAGGCAAACAGGGTAAAGCTCTGTTCCTTAAACTTCATTTTTCATGTCATCCCTACAAACTGGGATTTATCAGTTAATAAGTTTACTCGCCAGTTTGTATACTTGATTTATTTCTTTGCTTTCTAACTTCCAGTTATTGAGTTCATCTTTAATCAGCTCCGGAAATTTTTTACTAATATCTCTTAAAGCATTACCTACTGATTTCCTAACATATTCACTCGGATCTTCTTTTAAGGCTACAATCCTCCTAATTGCTTCATTCGGATTATCTTTGAAATATGGTCTACTTGTCCATATTCTTAATCCTTCCGTAACTGCTCTCCTCGTATTTGGATTATCATTTTCTAACCATTCATCAATGATCGGAAGTGCTTTTTCATATCCTGTATTTTTGCAAAATTCATCAAATGCCTTTGCTAATACTTCCTGAACTCTCCAATTATCATCTTTAGAAACTTCATCTCTCATAAATGTCAAAATATCATTTTGTGCTGATAAGTATCCAAAAAGAAATACACCGTACATTCTTACTTGATAGGTATTTGAGTTATAAGCTAAAAACGCCAACTTCTTGATAAATTCTTTATCATTAGATCTATAATCGGATAAGGCTCTTTTTTCTTCCTCTTTAAAACCATTTTCTATCAAAGAAAATTCTTTTTCTAAACTCGCAATATAATTTTCCAAACAAAATCACCTTACTTTCAAATTCCGATTTGTCTTTTTCTTTCTGAAAATGGGCAATCCCGATTGGAACTGCCCATATATCTTGAAAATTATGCGATTTTTAAGGCTCTGCACCGATTTCTGCGTCAATCTATTTTGTAAACGGTACATTTTTACATCATCTTAATAGAGCTTTGCACCTGCGGGGATATGGTTATCGACCATGAGGAGGTGGAGCTTTTCTTCGCCTTCTTCTTCGTGAACTGCACTGAGGAGCATACCGCAGGAGTCAATGCCCATCATTGCTCTCGGCGGAAGATTTGTGATAGCGATAAGAGTCTTTCCAACCAGCTCTTCAGGCTCATAATAAGCGTGGATACCGCTTAAAATTGTGCGGTCTGTGCCTGTGCCGTCATCAAGAGTGAACTGTAAAAGCTTCTTCGACTTCTTAACCGCCTCGCAAGCCTTAACCTTTACTGCACGGAAATCTGACTTTGAGAATGTTTCAAAATCAACATATTCATCAAACAAAGGCTCAACCTTCACCTTTGAAAAATCAATCTTTTCTTCAACAACAGCATCCTTGGTTTTCGGAATGCCTGACGGCTTTTTGTCGGAATCCAAACTCTTCATTGTCGGGATTTTTGTTTCGGTTCTCTCATTTGCGGAAATAAGTTGTTCTAACGGGCATTAAAGCCGTTTGAATAGGCTTAAAAACAACTTTTTCGGACTCGTTTACAGCAATTTGGCACTCGAATGATGTATGTTTTGATGTAAATGATGTAAGTCGAACTATGAAACCCGGAAATTCTCCACTGATACTTATTATATTCATCTGCTGCCTGAAAGTCAACCCGCAAGCCACCCCCCATTATAAATGTATATAAAATAAAGAGAGCATACTTTCCGAAACGGATTGTATGCTCTCTGCCTATTCGATTGTTACTGTGCCTTGAAATAATTATCAAGTCCTTTGAACTCTGATGTTTTCAATTCTTTAGTAACATCGGTGTAGATATTCAGCGTGGTTGAAATATCCGTATGTCCGAGTGCGTCCTGAATGACCTTTATATTTACTCCAGCTTCGCACATTCTCGTTGTGAATGTATGTCTGAGTGAATGGCAACTAAAATGGGGCAAAAGTACTTCGGGTTCTTCTGACTTTTCAAACTGCTCATCGTTGCAGTCACGAATAATACGGCGGATTGCTTTATTCAAGGTTGCTTGGTGCTGTGCCTGTCCAAAACGATTGATAAAGATGAAGTCTGAGTATCCGTCTATCGTAACTTCGCAATGAATGTCCAAGTCTTTCTGTTTCTGCTTCTCAAGCTCAAATGCTTCTTTGACAAAATCAAGCATTGGTACTTGTCTCATACTTGCAGGAGTCTTAGTCGTATTCACATTGAAATAGCAGCCTTTTTTGCTTCCTTCGGTACGGTGGTCATAATATACAAGCGTATGATTTACATCAATCATTCCGCTTTCCATATCTATATCGCACCATCTCAAACCTGTTACCTCGCCGACACGCAATCCCGTTCCTATCATAACCGCAAAAACGGGATACCAATGCTCGTAAACCGGATGTGTTTTAAGGTAATCAAGGAACAAATCTTGCTCAGGTCTTGTCAAAGCTCGACGCTTCTCTGACTGGAAAGCGTGAGACTTTTTCAGTTCTCTCAACACATTGTCCGAGGGATTGTTTCTGATGTAATCGTCATCAACCGCTATCTGCAATATTTGATGTAGGACAGTATGAATACTGTCAATCGTGGAGACTTTCAAATTCCTTTCATCGGCAAGGTAGTTGTAGTATTTCTTAACATCTGACTTTCTTAAAGTTGATACTCGTTTGTTACCAATAACAGGTCGTACAAAGGTGTTGTATAGATACTTGTAATTCTCAAGGGTATTGTTTTTCAACCCCCTTTTCAAATTGAGCCAAAGGTCAAACAAATCATTAACCGTGGTATATCGAGCTTCGGTTTTTATGCCGTCGCATTTATCCTTCAAGATATTCTTCTCTTTTTCACGCAGGTCAGCTAAGGTCTTGGCATATATAAAACGCCTTTTTAACTGTCCATCCATCCAACTATACTGATAAGTACCGTTTTTTCTCTGAACCTCTCCGGTTTTTAAGACGGTTCTTGCTTTGTCTTTTCGCTTTTCAGCCATAATTTCATCCCTCCTAAATTCTATTGTGTGTTTCCGTGTATTTATCAAGTTTTTTTCTTATGATGTGAATTTTGTTTCCCATCCATATTGCAAAAGGACAACCCGATGTGTTTGATAGCTCACGAAGTTTTCTTCGTGCAATACCGGAATATTCCGAAGCTTCCTCAATCGTCAACCATTGTCTTTCCCATATTGGAATTTCATTTGTTTTTGAAGTAAGCTTCTCTTGATATGCCTTTACTTCACGATTCAATGTTTCATCCTCATTCGACAAAATCAAGTTTTGCAATGTATTCATCAAAAGCCCTCCTTTTTATCAGTCTGCGATGTCCTAAACGAAGGACGAACGGACAATCATTTTGATTTATCATTTTCAAAAGTCCTTCTCTGCTTACACCCGAATACTCAACAGCTTCATCTATCGTCAGGTTTGCTTTATACCGTATCGGCACATCAAAACCCTGACCGACTGTCTTTCTTGTATTGTCCATTTTTCAAGCACCTCCTTGCGGTTATATCGAATACATTTCAGCGAGATACTTATCCAATTTCTCACGCTTGATTAGTCGTTTTGCTCCATTCCAAAGAACAAACGGACAGTATTCAGAGTCGGACATTTCCCTTAATTTCTGTGAGCCGATACCGCTATAAGCTGCGGCTTCTTCTACCGTCAGGTTTGTTTTATGCCATATCGGCACATCAAATTTTGTATCTGCCATTTCTGATGCACCTCCTTGTTTTTGATATTCATATCATAATTCAAAGTTGGCGATAAGCCTATTATGCGAATAGACCTATCGCACACTTGACAATCAGACTATATGGAACTCATACTTTCAAGGTACTCATCGAGCTGCTGCCTTTTTATTAAACGCTTTGTTCCGTTCCAAAGAACAAACGGACAATCCTCGGATTCGGTCATCTTTCTCAGCTTCTTTACTCCGATACCGCAATAGGCTGCTGCTTCGTCTACCGTAAGATTTGTCTTTTTCCATATTGGAATACTAATCTTATTTTTCATAGCTGCCACTCTTACCCTTACGAACGGAATTTCTTTCGGTCACGATATAGTCCCAACCGGCTTTATCGCATTTGTCGCAACGGTCTTTTTCCTTTGCAAACGGGTTAAGGCGACGCACAATATAATTAGGATTGTCAATATATTCGCTCAGGCACTTAGGGCAGAGGCAACGGATATTTTCTTCCTTTTCCTTTTTATAAATCCAAAGTCCGAAAGTCTTTTTGAGCATTGTATTTATCCGTCTGATAAGTTGCTCATCATCAACTGTTCCGATATAGTCTTTCAAATCTTCTTTATTGACCGTCTGAACCTGCTCCAACAGCACCATTGACGGCTTCTTCAATCCGAAATCTTCACCGAGCTGAATGTGTGACGGCAAGTATCTTTTCTTGATAACACTTGTAACGGCTGCCACGATAATTGTCGGTGCGTTCTTGTTGTAATCATCTGCCTGTATTACAAGCACCGGTCTTTCTCCGCTTTGAACCGAGCCGGTTCTGTTTCCGAAATCGTAGTAAAATAAATCTCCACGGCAAATTGTTCTTTCTTTCATATGTAAAACCTCACATTTTTTAGTTTTGAAGTGTCATTCGTGTCCGGAATTAAATAACCCCTTCACTCATTTGGACAAAGGGGGTCAAAATGCACACCCAAAATCAGAGGTTTTCATAATATTTTTTGAAATTTTTCTTTGCAGCTTTGATAGACTTATCTACGGCATTGTAATTTATGCCTTCTTCTTGTGCGATTTTTCTTGAACTCAGCCCCAACAGAACAACCTTGCAGAGCCTTTCCTTTTGAATAGGTTTCATCATCGCCAAGACTTTTCTGACTTTTTCTATTTCCATTCGGCGGAGCTGCTCTTTTTCTATTTCAAACCGTTCTTCTTCCGCCTGTTCAAAAGGGTCAGCAAAAGGCGTAATCAGTTCCCGGTGGAACTGCTCTGAAATATCATCTTCATATCCGTAAACATCAAGCGTCCTTTTTGCTCGCTTTTCGTATTTATCATCGTTCCTATCTGCTTCGTTAATCACTTCCCCCTGAGCCATAGAAAGCAAAACAAAAGGCGTGTATCTTTTGATGATGTCTGGATACTTTTTCCGAAGTTCTTTTTCGGTAAGTTCGGTAATAACCGCCCACTTCTCTTTGCCTGTATAATTTGTGTATTCATAACGCAAGTTTATGAGCTTGCAGTCTTTTGCAAATAATTCTTCCTGTTCGGTTAATGTAAGTTTTGTCATTGTCGTAATCTCCTTGAATTTGAATTTTTGAATTTGGTTTGAAATCAAAAATTCGGAGATTACGGGTATTCGGCGATATACGCCAACCACTTATATGTCACGCTTTTGCTCCTTTCGGAGCGACAAAAAAGCCGGACACCAAGAACTTAGGATATTTCTATCCCGCAATTCTCAGCGTCCGGCAATTTGATGACTCAAGAGCTTTCGCTCAAGGACTCGTGGCTCGGTACATCTGTCCGATATTTAATTGTTCGCTCGATTATTTTACTCTTACTAATCTGTACTTTACATTGCCCCTGCGCAGAGAAAGGTCAACTTCTACTACTCTGTGGCAGTTTGGGCATTTCAGTTCAATTACTCCGGTGGTCATAGTAACCTTATCAAAGATACGCCAACCGCAGTGCTTGCACCTTACGATTATCTTTTGCTCTAAGTTATTCATACGCTACATCCCTCCGGGTAAATATTGATAATGTCAAAAGGATTATCGAGGTATTCCTTTTTGAGCAATCCAAGTTGTTTCATTCTGATTGCCAATGCTTTTTTGGAACAACCTAAAAAATCGGCAAGTGCTTCAAATCTCTTATATACTTCCGGCGAGTAAATCTTATTAAGACATTCGATTTTGTCTCCGAGATTGAATAGAAACATTCCCTGTTTTATGAGCGTTTCAGGAAGCAAAATAGCTGCTCCAAGCGTATTTGCCTGCCATTCTTCCCAATCAGATATAGGCTTGTTTCTTTCGGAGTTTGCCTTGTAGTAATGTACTCCTGAAGATTTCTGCGTTACCCCGTAATCGTTCGGAAAGAGCGTTTTGAAAATTTGATGACTACCCTCGTGCATAAGGGTGAAGTTTTTTCTTCCTCTCAGCTTGTTATCAAAAGCCAAGTCTTTTTCTACAAGGACAGTCTTACCGTCTAAAAAGAAAAAAGCCTCATTATCGTCATCTTCAAGAACTTGTACTCCAAGCTCTGTAAAGGAAGTCATTCCGAGAATACTGCCGTCGTAAGATAAATGTTGATACTCGACCGTAAGTCCGAGAACCTTTTCTAACAGTAGTTCCGGGTCAATCCTATATATTTTTGTGTTACGGACATCGGGAAGTTCCATATACGCTTTAACATATTTGGCAGCTATGGCTTCGATGTCAAATCTCGATAAGTGCTTCAAATCACAAAACCTCCTATCATCAGGTTTTTGCTTCAACAAACCACTTCCCGTTTTCTTCATCAAACAGAAATGTGGGCTTGCCGCAAATCTGCACCGTGTAGCGAATACCGGTTCCGCCTACCTTGGTAGAAGCGGCTCTGCATTTTTGGATAACACGGTCTATTTCATATTTTTCACCATTTTCAAACTTGATGAAACAAGGACGAGCCGTTCCATCAGGTCTGTGTGTAACATTTACTTCAACATATACTTTTCGTCTTTCGGATTCCATTTTTATACCTCATAATTTCTCAAAGTCAAAACTAATCTTCCAAAATGCCGGTATCCTGTAATACTCTTGTCCGAAACCTTGTACTTAGGTCGTTCATCTCCGGCAGTATTGATGTAACAGGAAAGGCTTCCTTTCTTAAAACGCTTTTTTCTGTCAAAGAAAAGAAACATCCCCTCATATATCCCGTAATCGGTAAAATGGTTTCCGCCGTCCGCACGAAAGATAACAATATCTTCACTGCACCCCTGCATAAAACAAGCGGGCATTCTTACATAAGCCATAACCTCATTTTCATCAATCACATTAAGACCTCCTTAACCCACCATACCTGTCGGCATAGTGATTTCGGCTTTTTCCGGTGGTAGCCGCAAGTTCTGACACAGAACTCCATTCCTTATGCTGTCCTTTCCGAAACGCCTTCTGATTTCTTCAACACACTTTTCCATTCGCTCTAATTTGTCCTGCTTTGCGGCATCCATAAACATATCTATTTGACGGGGCGTGTCCTGTGGAATTAGATTTATGGCTTGTACCGTTACAGAACGGATAGGGTGAAGCCACCCATATCTCTTTTCAAAGAGTTGAAAAGCAGTCTTTGCAATAACCATCGGAGACTGTGTAGGAAGTGCTATCTTCGTTTGCCATTGCCTTGTATCAAGTGTATTGTCTCTAATATGAATTGCGACACCTTCCGCACTCAATCCGTGAACACGGAGTTTGTGTCCGATGTCTTGGGTCAATTCGAGAAACACGGGCCACACCTGCTCCGGTTTCTCTAAGTCTGCTACCGTAGTTATACCGTGTCCTACACTTTTAATCGGAGAAACAAAGTCTTTCTTTGCAACAAGGGAAAGGTCGTTGCCGTTAGCATAATTCCATAATGCGACTCCGTTTTTTCCTAACCTTTGGCGTAAGAATTCAGGGTCGGTATTAGCCAAATCCCCGATAGTTCGTATATAGTAGCTGTCAAGCACACGCTGCGTTGCCCGTCCTACACCGAGCAAATCAGCGGCAGGAAGTTTCCAAATTTGTTCTCTGAATGTATTCTTTGATATTACAGTAACTGCGTCCGGCTTTTTCATATCCGAACCGAGCTTCGCAAATATCTTATTAAAGGAAACACCAACAGAAATCGTTAATCCGAGTTCGAACTTCATTGTCTCACGAATTTCATTTGCCACCTTTTCCGGCGAGCCGAAAATCTTCTCTGTCCCACTAATATCCAACCAACACTCATCCATACCATATGGTTCAACTTGGTCTGTATATCGCTCATATACGCTTCTTGCGAGCTTTGAGTATTTTATGTACTCCTCATAATGTGGCGGTACTACTACCAAATCTTTGCACTTCTGTTTGGCTTGCCATACTGCATCGCCCGTTTTGACATCAAATGCTTTTGCCTTGTAATTCTTCGCAAGCACAATACCGTGTCGTTCTTCGACCGAACCGCAAACAGCAATAGGATACTTCTTTAATGTGGGGTCGAGCATACATTCAACGCTGGCATAAAAATTATTCATATCGCAATGAAGTATGTTTCGCATTATTTCAGAACCCCCTTGACTTTTCAGGAAGTTTAATGTAAACTATATGTAGTTCAACTTCCTGTTTCTTATTATACGCAGTTCAAGTACAAATGTCAAGAGATAACAAGAAGTTAAACTACAAATTTTCAGTTAAGGAGTGAACGCAAAGATGACATTCGGTGAAAAAGTCAAAGCCGGAAGGACTAAACTCGGTCTTACTCAGGAAGAGTTGGCTAATAAAATAGGCGTTACCGTTCGTGTAATCTGTTCTTATGAAAAAGATAAATCTCGTCCGAGAGGAATGGAAAGATATAAAGCATTGGCAGAAGCCCTCGGCGAAAATGTAAACTATCTGCTTTCGGAAGATGACGCATTTATCGCTGAGGTTGAAGATAAATATGGACGCAGAGGGGCAAAGCAGGCTCAGGAATTACTCGCAGAAGTAACCGGTCTGTTTGCCGGCGGCGAATTGGCAGACGAAGATATGCGTGAGATGGTTGACGCTATTCAGGAAGCATATCTTATTGCCAAAAAGAACAATAAAAAATACACCCCGAAGAAATATCGCAAAGACGAGCAATCCTCGAAGTGAAACTAAGTCCGCTTTATGGGACAGTATTTAGTTTATACTTTATTATAGGGTAAATATCAGGTACAATTATCCTACAAGGAGGTGATCCGAATTGGGATATTACACTACGGCTGAGATTGTAAAAATCGTAAACAGGCTCATTGACCGCTGTGGCACTCGCAACCCTTACCGGGTGGCAAAAGAGCTTGGCATAAATATCATCTATCGGAACTTCGACAAACAGCGTGGAGCATATAAGGTCATATTAAAGAACCGCTTCATCTTTCTCAAAAACGGTATGCACCCTGTCGTGGAACAGATAGTACTGTGGCACGAAATCGGTCACGATATTCTTCATAGACAAGAAGCTGTTGCGGCAGGTGGTTTCAAAGAATTTAATATATTCGATATGCGAGAAAACCGTATGGAGTATGAAGCAAATATCTTTGCTTCTCAGGCTTCGCTGCCTGATGACACCATTTTGGAGTACATTGAAAACGGCTACGACATTCAGCAAATTGCACGAGCAATGAGTTCTGACATCAACCTGATTGCTTTGAAAGTAGATACGCTCATAGCGCAAGGCTACCAACTTCGGAAGCAAGACCACCGAAACGACTTTCTTAAATACAATCATAAAATATAAGACCGTCAAGTCTCATTTGAGATCTGACGGTCATTTTTATGTCCTTAAATTCAGCTCTTTCTTGGGAACAGCGTAAGCTGGGTGAGTTAGGAACAATTACGACTGGCAACACCCCATCAACATCTATTCCTGACTACTATTCAGATGACGGAATCGTATGGGTTACTCCGACTGATATATGTGAGAACATCACATTTGAAAGTGCAAGGAAATTGAGCGACTTAGGTCAACAAGTCGGTCGTGTTGTTCCGAAAAACACTATACTCGTAACCTGCATTGCGAGTATCGGAAAGAACACAATGCTTGGAAATACGGGCAGTTTCAATCAGCAGATTAACGGATTAACCCCGAATGAAAACAAGTATGATCCTTATTTTCTTTTAACAGAAAGTGCGTTGTGGTCTGCAAAAATGAAAGGCTCCGCAGCTTCCGGAACAATGCAAATTGTAAATCGAACAGAGTTTTCTGAATTGAAGACTTGGCTTCCAAGTCTGATTGAACAGCAAGCCATCGGTGCATTTTTCAAACAGCTCGACAACCTTATCACCCTTCATCAGCGTAAGCCGGATTGTTATCAATTCAAGCTTGACAATGAACGCATTACCAAATCGACATCTTTATTTTCAAGTTCTTGAATAATATGAAGATAAGTTTTTTGCGTTGTTGTCATACTTGAATGTCCTAATCTTTGTGCAACACTTGCTATTGACACTCCTGCGAACAGCAATAGTGAAGCGTGTGTATGTCTTAGTCCGTGAACGGATATAACCGGTATATTTGCTTTCTGACAATGTCTTGTAAGAATATCATTGACAGTAGAGTTGTACACTTTACCCGAAACAAATATCGGTTCATCTTCTGGCAAGTCTTTAACCAAAGTGGAAAATTGAATAATGAGTTGCCAATCAATCTGTATTTTTCTAACAGAAGATTGATTTTTGGTTGGCATAAAACCGCCTCCGCCTTTATAATCCCAAGTCTTATTGATTGATAAAGACTGTTTAGAAAAATCAAAGTCTTTTGGTGTTATAGCCAATGCCTCTGAAAATCTCATTCCTGTTTTGGCGACCAACAGGATAAACCAGTCCCAATTTATCTCTTGACCAAGATTCAAGTCAGACAAAAGTTTATGTAACTCAAATTGATTGAGATACTTGATTTTTTTGTGTCGAGGCTTTTTTCCTTTTATAATTGCTTTTCTCGTAGGGTCTCGTTCAATAAGTCCCTCATCTACCGCATCTAAAATTGCACCTTTGAGTTGATGATGAAAGTCCATTGTGGTCTGTCTCTCGTGCAACTTGGCGTAATCATTCAAGAGCTTTTGATATGTTATCCTTGAAAGTTCGCATACTTTCAAATTCGGTGCCAATTGTTTAATCCAAGACTGCGTAAGCAGATATTTATCCATTGTAACCTTCCTTATCGCCCCTTCCTTATAGACCGTAATCCATTGAGCATAATAATCGTAAAATAAGTCTGTTTTGTTTATATTATTCAGCATAATATCCTCCTGTATAAATATTAGGCTTACGCTGATGAAGGGTGATAAGGCGGTCAAGCCACTCAAAATATTCTGCAATTT
>ENA-ORMR01002099-ORMR01002099.1-human-gut-metagenome-genome-assembly--contig:-NODE-2099-length-13313-cov-3.628224_pt1 | contig 13313 bp, 8 predicted proteins | sample MGYA00242107_ERZ509003 | MGnify/ENA primary metagenome ERZ509003 (study PRJEB26280, sample SAMEA2338699) | human gut metagenome | biome: human gut; feature: human-associated habitat; material: faeces... | reverse complement strand
ACGGAGAAAATAAAACTAAAAAATGTATAGAAGAATTATCTTTATATAAGAAATCAAAGGGAGTAGAGTATGAAAGCGATTATGCAACAATAAAAAGATGGGTAATTATAAGAGTGGAAGAACTGGAGGCAAGAAAAGATAAAAAAGCTACTAAAAAGAAAAGCTTTAATAATTATGAACAAAGAGAATATCCTAAAGAATTTTTAGATAGTTTATATGAAAATAATAATTTTACTTCAGCAAATACTGAAGAAGATGAAATGGATTTAGATATGTAACACAACTAAAGAGTTGTGATTTTTTTATTTTAGGAGGTACAAAGTGGTTACTAAAAAGGTAAAAAAGATTATTAGAAAAAAATTATATGAATACCCAATATATGATAGATTAATAAATGAGTTAGAACTTGAGAAAGATACAGTAAGTGGTGGAGATATAAATTCTTCAATAAGAAGTAAAAATAAAATTAGTAGAGCAACTGAGGGACAAGTAATAAAAAATATTAGTATAGATAGCAAAATAAATGAATATAAAAAGTGGAAGGAATTAATTGATACTGTACTTCAGGATTTTAGAAAATGTGATAAAACAAAACTGAAAATAATTGAATATAAGTTTTTTGGTAACATTCCTGAAGATATTATTGCAGATGAATTATATGTTTCTAAAAGCACAGTAAGGAGTTATTTGAAGGATATTTATTTTGAGATTGGAATACTTGCTACTTTAAATAATTTGATATCAAAAAATATATGTAATATTTAAAAAATATGGTATAATGTTAGCGATAACTAGTAATTTAAGGAGTGAGTTTATGGTAATTACGATTGATGGATTAGGAGTAAATGGTAAATCTACTTTAGCAAAAAGAATTTCAAACGAATTGAATTTTAAAAATTTTAATACAGGAGCAATTTATAGATGTATAGCACTACAAATAATAGAAAACAAACTAGATATCAATAAAATTGAACAGGTATTAAACTATATTAGAGAAATGGAAGTTGATTTTGAAAGTGATAAGATATATTTAAATAAAAGAGATGTAACAACAAAAATTAGAACTGAACAAATCTCAGTAGTTTCTACGAAATGGGCTACTATTCCTAAGATAAAAGAATTTGTTAGAAACTTTCAAAAAGATTTTATTGAAAAAAATGATACAGTTATGGAAGGAAGAGATATAGGAACACGAATTGCTCCTAATGCAGAAGTTAAGTTCTATTTATACTCTGATTTTGAAACGAGAGTAGAAAGACTATGGAATCAAAATAAAAAAATAAATATAGAGGAAATACGAGAAAATTTAAAAATACGAGATGATTTAGACATAAATGGTGGAAATTTTGTTAAGCCTAAAAATGCTATAGAAATAGATACAACGAACTATACATTAGATGAAGTTTATCAGATTATGATTAATGAAGTTAACAAAGTACTAATATACAAAGATAATAAGTGAAAGACAAATTACATGTATACTGTTAGATGTAAATAAATGAGTTTACATCTAATTTTTTTGGTTGTAAAATTATTTACAAAGAATTTAAGTTAGAACATCAAATTACAGAGGTCTTAGAATCTACCAAATTGACAGTTCGGCTTTTATTCCTATTATTAATTTAGTTTTAGATAGTGAGGGCGATTTCGACTCTATATAACAATTTTATAGGGAGAAAAAATGAAGGTGACAATAATACATTATGCAAGAAGTATTACAAAGATATTACAAAAAATTACATTTTTGTAATATAAATAAGTCTTATTGATATTACAAAAAAAATATAGTATTATTAATATAAATATCTAAGGAGGATATAAAAAATGAAATCAGGTCGAAGAATGAAAAAAACAAAAAATAATACTAAAATAATGAAAAAATTAGCAATTTTTATAATCATTTTATGTATAGCTTTCATAACAATAAATAATAAAGAAAATATCAATTTGCATTATAAGTCATCTGCAGACCAACTAAAATATAAAAATTCAGCTAATGTAGAACTTCAAAATCCAAGTTTTGAAGTCGATAGCTTTGACGATCCCCAAGGAGTGACATATAATAAGAGTCTTACTGGATGGAAAACGCCAAGTAGTGATGGAATAATAGGAGTAAAATATAATCCAAACTTCCTGAATAATACTCAATACTTTTTTGAATTGGATGAATCAAAAGAAAATTCATTATTTTATAATGTTCAACTAGAAGAAAATACAGATTACAATTGGAGTATAGTGCACCGTTCACGTACAGTTAAAGGAGAGAGCGGATATTGTACTGCTGCTGTAATAATAGGACCAGAACAAGAAGTTGAGCCATCTAAAAATTCAATAGATTTACAAGATCAATTTATGAAAATAACAACATGGTTAAAAGAAAATGATAATATGAAAGTAGAAGGTATGACTGGCATTTCGGAAGAACATGTTGTATATACGAGTAAATTTACAACAAACGGTGGATTTAATTCGGAATCATTTAGTTTAGAACCAACAGATGAATGTACAGAAAAATGGAATGTGTGGCTTGTTAAAGATTCAGTATATTGTTTTGAAGAATATAATGTACAATTTAATTCTAAAAATATATCAGATGCAGTTGTTGCAATATCATATTTTGATACTACATTTAGCGATAAATCATGTGGAAATTTAATTAAAGAATTCAAAATATATAATGATAATGTAGACGTTCTAAATATGAGTGCAGAAGAAGTATATGAAAACAATAAAACATTATTATCTGAAATAGATTCCAAAGGATACGCAACATTACCATCTGCAAATTCCGCAAGTGCTACTGTTAAAGAAGGAATATGGAACTCGACTGAAGTTTCTAAAAAGTTAGAAATTGGAATGTATAATTCAAACAAAAATGTGTATGGATTGGTGTCACCTTCGAGTATAAACGCATCTGATGGGGAACAGTTTGTGTTGGGTGCAAATATTTATCAAACAATTACAACTACTGCTGATTCTGAAATGATAAAAATATCTTTTGACGGAAGAGGTACATTAGCTTCAAATTCAAATAAAAATAGGCTTTTTGTTATAAATAGCACAAATATACCTTCAGAAAATCCGGATACCAAGAAGACCCAATTTGATTATCTTGCTGAAAACAGTTACTTTAAAAACAATTGCACAAATAATGGACTAGCTGTTATATATACTGCAAAATTTGCTGAAAATGGTAAGTTTGCTGTTGATATAGCTGAAGCAGTAAGTTCAAAAGAAGACGAAATACATACAGAAAAACTATATGTTTATACTTATGAAAATAGTACAAATAGTGACTGGAAGAACTATAATGTAGATATTTTAAACACTTCAAAAGAATTTGAAACAAATTTAATTTTGTATTTTAATTCAAGTACTTATGAAGGAGCAAATAATTTATTAGATAACGTACAAGTTTCATTTGAAGAGTTTAATTTGTTTGAAGGAGAGGGAATAGAGGAATCACCATTTTTGATAAATAATGAGGAAGATTTTATAAATTTTAGAAAACTTGGAATGTCAGAAACAAATATCTTTTATTTTAAACAAACTGACAATATAACATTGACACAACCATTGGAGGTAGGAACTGTTGTTTCATTCCATGGGGTTTATGATGGAGATGGTTATTACATAGAAAACTTAAATGCATCAAGTAATAGTAGTAATGCGGTAACATTAATTAATTATTTATATGGTACAGTTAAAAATCTTGGACTAAAAGATATTGACTATATTAGTACAAATAGTGCTTGTGCAATTGCTGATTATTTATATGGAACAGTTGAAAACTGTTGGGTTACTGGAAATATATCAGGAGGCAAGTATGGAGCAGGTATAGTTTCAGGAATTGCTAATCAGGGAACACTAAAAAATTCGTATTTTGTAGGAACGGTAACAGCAACAAACAATTTTGGAGCAGCTGGTTATAGGGTTGGCTCAACACCAACATTTGTTAATGTATTTTCAACAACAGATGAGTGCATTACGTCAATTAATGCACCAAATGTTACACCTACTATAACTAATTGCGCAACAAAAACAGAAGATGAAATGAAAACACAAGAATTTTTGGACACCTTAAATCAATATGTTACTGAAAATACAGGACTAACTAAATGGATATTTGATGCAAATACAGGATTACCTGTTTTCAAACAGGGAAATATAACACCAAAGATTAATGCATTAAAAGCAGTTATAGACGATGAAAATTCGAATATTTTATGGATGTATGATACAGATACAAAAGAATACAATTTATACTTACCAAAATTAGCCGATAGAAGTAATTTAACAATAAATGTGGATTATTCAGTTCCAGAAAAAGAAGCATCGGTATATGATGAAAACAACATAAAATTAGGAATATTAAAATCTGGAGAAGCAAATAATTATTTTACAAATGATAAAATCATATTAAAATTTGATGATGAAAATACAGAAACATATACAATAAATGTATTGCAATCAACACTACCATCTGTGTTCTTAAATATTGATGGTGGGGATGCAGCACTAAATGAAATTAATGCAGATAAAAATCATGACATAGGATATCCTGGAACAGCGGTAATAAATGATAGTGCAAATAAAACTAAAACAGCAACCTTCAAAAAGATGAAGGGTCGTGGAAATTATACATGGACATATAGTAAAAGACCATATCAAGTATCATTTGATGAAAAAATATCAATGTTAGGAATGCCAAAATCTAAAAAATGGTTGTTTATAACAAATTACACAGATGGTTCGTTAACAAGATCAGCAATGTTCTATAAATTAACTCAAGAGCTTGGAATACAATATGCAATAACATTTGAAACAGCAGATGTATATATTAACGGAAAATATAATGGAACATATTTAGTTACAAGTAAAGTAGAAACTGGTACAAATAGAGTTGAAATTACAGATAGTGATTACCTAATGGAGATAGATAATTATACAGACCCAATACAATTTACAACAGAAAGAACTAATAAAAAAATTACAATAAAATCACCAGATGTAGAAGATGCAACTGTAGAAGAACAACAAGCAGTTATAAATGCAGCAAAAGCATATATAGATTCAATAGAAAGTTTAATTTATGATGAAAATGTAACATATGAAGAATTAAGTAGTAAAATTGATATGGAATCATTTGCAAAATGTTACTGGGTATATGAAATATCACTTAATTATGATGCAATGTATGGAAGTTCATATATGTATACAAAAGATGGATTATTACATATGGGACCAATGTGGGACTATGACAATACATTAAATCTTTTAACCAAAAATGCAATTCCATTAAACACATATTATTTATTAGGAAACACAGGAGGAGCAGCAAGTAAAAGATTAAGATGGTATAATGAATTAATGAGATATCAAGAATTCTCAGACTTAGTAGATAAAGTATTCTTAGAAAATATTGATAAATTTGATGAATTAATTGAATATGCAAAACAATATAATGAAAGCATAACAGCAAGTGCAAAAATGAATTATACGAGATGGCCTTATGCAACAATGAAGCAAGAGCATTCAAGCTGGTATATGGGTGGAGACTCATTTGAAGAATCTTCACAAAATTTAATAGCAGATATTGAAACAAGAGTAAACTTCTATAAAAATGAATATAAAGATTTAACTATTAATGAAATTAAATATGAAACAACAGATGTAAATGGACAAAAAGTTGCAAATTCAATAAAGCTAGAAGAAACAAACAAAATTGAAATTCCAAATACAGTAGCAGCAGATGCAGAAATTGAATTAATAGGAATATCTGAAAATAATGTAGAAAGAGATATGGGAACTGTAAATTTAACAGAAGGAAAATACCAAGGTAATGTTGCCGTAAGTAACAAAATAAATGTTGAATTAGATAAAAAATCTAATAGAGGAGTATATTCAATAGAAATTCAAAGAGCAGACTTAGAAATAAAATCAATTGAAATTACATCAAATCCTGATAAAACAGAATATATAGAAGGACAAAACTTTGATGCAACAGGCATGATAGTAAAAGCAACATATCTAGACGGAACAGAGAAAGAAATTACAGATTATACAATAGAAAATGGGAATGAACTTGGTAAAGATGTAACTGAAATTGAAATTAAATTTGGAAAATTTAGTGCATTTGTACCAGTAACAGTAAGTGAAAACATATTAGTTAGTATAGAAGTAACAACACAACCAACAAAAACAGAATACATAGAAGGACAAACATTTGATAAAACAGGAATGGTTGTAACTGGAACATTATTAGATGGAAGCAGTGTTTTAATTTCTGGATATTCAGTTTCAGAAAATAAATTATCAACAGATGACACAAAAATAGAGGTTGTATTTAAAGAAAAAATTACATATGTTAATATAGTAGTTAAGAAAAATATAGTTACCAAAATAGAAGTAACAAAGCAACCAATAAAAACAGAATACATTGAAGGACAAACTTTTGATAAAACAGGAATGGTTGTAAAAGCAACATATTTAGATGGAACTGAGAATACCATTACAGATTACACTATTAATAATACTACTCTAAAGGCAGATGATGAAGAAATTGAAGTGGAATTTGAAGGAGTAAAAACATCTGTAAAAATTAATGTTACTAAAAATAAGGTCGAGAAAGTAGAAATAACAAAACTACCAAATAAAACACAATATTCTGTTGGAGAAAAATTTGATGCAACAGGAATGGTAGTAAAAGCAACATATTTAGATGGAACAGAAAAAGAAATTACAGATTACAAAATTACTAAAACGGAATCGTTAAAAATTGGAGATACAACTATTACAATTGAATATGAAGGAATTACATCTAATATAGATATTACTGTTAAAGAAATAGTTTATACAGTTCTAGAAGGTGAAAATGCAAAATTTGTAAAAAATCAAGATAAAGATATAAGCGTAAAAATTAATGCAGATGTAACATTATTCCAAAAAGTATGTATTGATGGTGAAGAAATAGATAGCAGTAATTATGTTGTAACAAGCGGAAGTACAATTATAACATTAAAACGAAGTTATCTAAATAAATTATCTATTGGTAGTCATACCATGAAAACAATATTTACAGATGGCAGTGTTGCTTATTCAACAATTACTGTAATAGAAAAAGATAATGAAACAAACAATGTTGATAAAGAAAATACAAATAAAGAAAATAACAATAATCTAACATCAAGTAATCCAAAGACTGGAGATAATATAGTAACATTTGTAGTTATGTTTATGGTATCTGTTTTAGGAATTGCTATTACAGTAAAATACAAAAAAAACAAAGTAGCAAGAAAACATTAAGATAAAGCTAAAATAGACTGGTGAATAAAAAGCTAGTCTATTTTGTTTCATAAAAAGAGAGGACTGTATATTATCAAATAAAAAAAGTTTAATAGAATTTTGTGAATATACCTTTAAATGAAAGATGGAGGAAATGAATTGGATAAGAAAAAAAAGAAAGGAAAAAGATATAAAGAAAATAGCAGAAAGAATGAAAAAACAAACAAAAATCTTATATCAAATATAATTTTAATACTTTTTATAATCTTATTTATATTTTCGAGTTTTAAAATCATAATGTGGTTTTTAAACAATAGAGAAAACAAAAAAATTGCTGAAGAAATATCTCAAGCAATTATAATAGATGAAGAAAGTAAAGAAGAAAAGGATAAATATAAGGTGAACTTTCAAGACTTAAAAGATAAAAATTCTGATACAGTTGGTTTCTTAAAAGTAAACGGTACAAATATTGAATATACAGTAGTAAAGGGAACAAATAACAGTTATTATTTAAAACATAATTTTAATAAGAAAAGCAATTCAGCCGGTTGGATATTTGCTGATTATAAAAATAAAGTTGATGGAACAGATAAAAATTTAGTTATATATGGGCATAATATGAGAGATGATAGTATGTTTGGAAGTCTGAAAAATATTTTAAATGATGATTGGCATAATGAAGAAGAAAACAAGTATGTAACTTTTGTAACAGAAAATGATAATAGTATTTACGAGGTGTTTTCAGTATATCAAGTAGCAGATGAGGACTACTATATTACAACTGATTTTAAAGATAATGAATTTAATGATTTTATAAAAACTATAAAGTCAAGAAGTAAATTTGATTTTGACATTGACGTAAATGAAAATGACAATATTCTTACACTTTCTACTTGTGCAAATAATAATAAATATAGAGTAGTTTTACACGCTAAAAAGATAAAGAACTAAAATTATCTGCTTTTATGATAATATATGCAAAAATAGAATTATAATTTTATAGGGAGAAAGAATGAAAGAATATAATACTTCTACAATAGCAAAGGAATTTAATATACATCCAAATACAGTACGATTTTATGAAGAAATTGGTTTTTTACTTCAAATACCTAGAAAAGAAAATGGATATAGATTATATAATCAAATTCATTATGAACAATTAAAACTTATAAGAATCGGATTAAAAAGTGAATTGCTACAAAATGGATTGCGAAAGCAAGTGATTGACATTATAAAAGCATCAGCCAAAGGAGAGTTTGATGAAGCATTAGAACTTGCCAGAAAACATTTAGAAAAGATTAGTAAAGAAGAAAAGAATGCAGAGGAAGCAATAGAAATTGTAGAAAATAATCTTTTAAAAGAAAGAGTAGAAAATTCTAAAACATATACAAGAAAACAACTTGCCGATTATTTAGAATTGACAATAGATACATTAAGAAATTGGGAATTAAATGGTCTTTTAAGAATAAAAAGGAAAGAAAACGGTTATAGAGTATATAATGAAGATGATATAAAAAGAATAAAAATTATTCGTTCACTTAGGTGTGTAAATTTTTCATTATCAGCAATATTAAGGCTTTTAAGAAATTTAGATAATGATAATAATGTAGATATAAAACATATAATTGATACACCAAAAGAGAATGAAGATATTGTTTCTGTATGTGATAAACTATTGACTTCATTAGAAAATGCAGAAGATGAATGCAATAAAATGATTATTCAAATAAAAAAGATGAAAAAAATAAACCCTCCAGTATAACACCATACTTTTATATGGTGTTATTATTAACTTTAATGGTAAACCCCCAGCTATGCTGGGGAGTATAATAAAACTTATAGTTTTGCATGGGGTAGCAAAAATCCCACTCGAAACATGATATAATATTTAAAGTTTGACGGCTAAAAATATTAATCATGAAAGGAGTGGGACGTATGAAAAGTCCATACACAAATAGCTTAGCACACACAACGTGGGAATGCAAGTACCATATAGTGTTTGCACCAAAATTCAGAAGAAAAGAAATATATGGAACGCTAAGACGAGAAATAGGAATGATATTGAGAGAATTATGCAGAAGAAAAGAAGTTGAAGTAATAAATGCAGAAGCATGTCCAGGTCATATACATATGTATGTAAGTATTCCACCCAAAATAAGCATATCATCATTTATGGGATATCTTAAAGGGAAAAGTACGTTGATAATATTTGAGAGACATACGAATCTTAAATATAAATATGGTAACAGAACATTTTGGTGTAGAGGATTTTATGTGAGTACGGTAGGAAATAACAAGACTGCTGTATATAATTACGTTGAAAATCAATTGAAAGAAGATATGCAAACGGATCAAATAACAATAAAAGAATATAAAGACCCTTTTAAAGGGTAGTGAGTAACAAAAACGCGAGCGAAAGTGGCGTAAGCCGTCAAATTATAACGCTTAAGCGTTAGCTAGTAAAAAGGCCTTATAGGCCGAAATGAAAATCCCCCAGTTATACTGGGGGATAGTTATGTACAAAAATTTGCAAATGAAATTCGTGTTGAATAGTTAATTTTGTATTAGTAATCACTGAATTTGTTTATACGAATTCTTAAATTTTTGTCCTAGCAAGCAATGAATTTGTACGGATGCCAAATTCAATATGGGGAAAATCCCCAAGCCCCATAGAATAAATTTATAGTGTCGAAAAATGTTAAATATTTTTGTTAAAATAATTGTCGATTTGTGGAAAAAATAGGCAAAGTGTGATATAAGATAGAATAGAAAGATTTTATTTAATAAATAGAGGATGATAACATGGAAGAAATAATGAAACAAATAAAAGAATTTAATGAAGAAAGAGATTGGGATCAATTCCATTCGCCAGATAATTTAGCTAAATCAATTTCAATAGAGTCAGGTGAATTATTAGAATGTTTTCAATGGAATAATGAAAATTATAACAAAGAAGAAGTATGTGAAGAACTAGCTGATGTATTCACTTATTGTTTTCAAATGGCAATGAAATTAGGTGTTGATCCTAAAAAAATAATTTTAAATAAATTAGAAAAAACAAGAAAAAAATATCCAGTTGAAAAAGCAAAAGGTGTAAGTACGAAATATAATAAACTATAATGGTGGTCGTTAAATATGAAAAATGGTATTTATGAAGAAATAGTAAATAATAAAATATTAAAAGAAATAACTGATGAAAATCTAATAGTTGGTAAAGAAAAATTAGATGCTGAGGAAGCAAAAAATATATTAACTCAATATATTTCAAATATTACTAAAACAGCATTGAAATATGTAAGAGATGATTGTAAAGAATCTGAAGAATATCTTTTGAAGCAAATAGAAATATGTAATGGTATTATAGATTTATTAAAAGAAAATTTACAGGATAATGAATTAGATGAATTAAAAATAAGTGAAAGTGCAGAAGTATTAACATATGTTTATTCTAAAATAAATAATATAAGTTTCAATAATGAAGTTATAAGACCTGAGACATCTATATCAAGAACATCTCTATTTACAGGATCTAGAAAAGAACCTAATTTAAATGAAGAGATGAAAAAAGAGATTGTTTCTTGTGATGAAATATGTATGTTAGTTTCTTTTATTAGATGGAGTGGCCTAAGAACTATATTAGAAGAGTTAAAAACATTTACAGAAAACGGAAAAAAATTAAAGATAATAACAACTTCATACATGGGAGCAACTCAGCCTAAAGCTATAGAAGAATTAGCAAAATTAAAGAATGCAGAAATAAAAATTTCTTATGATACTGAAAGGACAAGATTACATGCAAAAGCATATTTGTTCAAAAGAGAAAGTGGTTTTACAACTGCATATGTAGGTTCATCTAATATGTCGAATGCTGCAATGACTTCTGGGTTAGAATGGAATGTTAAAATGTCAGAAAAAGAATCATTTGATATTATTACTAAAATAAATGCAACATTTGAAACATATTGGAATGATGCGATTTTTGAAGATTATGATAATAGTGAAGAGAGTAAAATAAAATTATATAATGCCTTAAAGAAAAATAGAGTAAATGAAAATGATATGTCCTTTGAATTTGATATAAAACCATATGCATATCAAAAAGAAATTTTAGAAAATTTACAAGCTGAAAGAAAGATTTTTAATAGAAATAGGAATTTAGTAGTTGCAGCAACAGGAGTTGGTAAAACTGTTATTTCAGCTTTTGATTATAAAAGTTTTAGAGATGAAAATCCCAGAGCAAGATTATTGTTTGTTGCACATAGAGAAGAAATTTTAAAGAAGAGTAGAGATACTTTTAGATATATCTGTAAGGATTTGAATTTTGGAGAACTACTTGTTGGAAATAATAAACCTGATTCAATAGAGAATTTATTTGTTAGTATTCAAAGTTTAAATTCAAGTAAATTATTAGAAAGAACATCACCAGATTTTTATGATTATATTGTAATTGATGAAGTACATCATGGGGCTGCAAATTCTTATCAAAAATTATTAGAATATTACAAACCTAAAGTGTTATTAGGTTTAACAGCTACTCCTGAAAGAATGGATGGCGCTGATATTACAAAATATTTTAATAAAAGAATGGCTTATGAAATGAGACTTCCTGAAGCAATAGATAATAAATTGTTATGTCCGTTTCAATATTTTGGGATATCTGATTTTGTTGATTTATCTAATTTAAAATGGGCAAGAGGTGGATATGAAACATCTGAATTGGAAAAAGTTTTTGTGTTAGATACTGAAATAGCAAAAAGAAGAGCAAAAGAAATAATACAAAATACGGTAAAATATGTAGATGATATTGAAAATGTAAAAGCATTAGGATTTTGTGTAAGTATAAAGCATGCTGAATTTATGGCAGAAGAATTTAACAAAGCAGGAATACCTTCAATTGCTTTAACTGGAGATAGTAGTAAAGATTTAAGAAATGATGCTTCAAGAAAATTAATAAGTGGTGAAATCAAAGTTATTTTTACAGTAGATTTGTTTAATGAGGGGGTTGATATTCCTCAAATTAATACAGTTTTATTTTTAAGGCCAACAGAAAGTTTAACTATATTTTTACAACAATTAGGAAGAGGATTAAGACTTTGTGAAGAAAAAGATTGTTTAACTGTTTTAGATTTTATTGGACAATCTAATAAAAATTATAATTTTGCAGATAAATTTAGAGCTTTAATTGGAAAAACTAAAAATTCAGTTGAAACATATGTAAAAGATGGATTTAATGCTTTACCTAAAGGATGCTTTATAAAATTAGAAAAACAGGCTAAAGAATATGTTTTAAGAAATATAAAAGGATTAAAAAACAGTAGAGATGTTTTAATTAGCAAGATGAAATATTTCGTAAATGATACAGGAAAAGAATTAACTTTAAAAAATTTCTTAGAATATGCTAATATTACTTTAGAAGAGTTTTATAAATCTGATAGAACTTTTACAAAATTAAAGGTAATGGCTGAAATTATTCCAGAAGTAAAATGCGAAAATGAAGATTTTATTGCAAGAAGAATACCTGTATTGTTATCAATGGATTCTCCAAAATTAATAAAGTTTGCAATTGATTATATTAATAAGCCTGATATGGAATTAAATCATGAAAAACAAATTTTACTTAATATGTTATTCTATACAATTTATGTTGGTAAAAAAGAAAAGTTTGGTTTTTCAAGCATAAAAGAAGGAATAAAAAGTATAGTTGAAAATGAATATTACAAAAATGAAATTTTAGAAATATTGAATATTTTATATGAAAATATAAATTGTGTTCCAATAAAAAATAGCTATGATTTTGAATGTCCATTGGAAGTTCATTGTACATATACACAAACACAAATTTTAGCTGGTTTAGAATATTATACAGAGGATTTTTATGGACCTATGTTAGAAGGTGTAAAATATTTTAAAGATAAAGATTTTAATAAATACCTTTATGTTACTGGCATTTTAGCGCACTTAAAGAATTAAAGCAATGCAAAAAAGCCTGAATGTACATTTTCTACCAAACGTATAACAATTCAAAGAGA
>ENA-ORMR01002095-ORMR01002095.1-human-gut-metagenome-genome-assembly--contig:-NODE-2095-length-13319-cov-3.148070_pt1 | contig 13319 bp, 10 predicted proteins | sample MGYA00242107_ERZ509003 | MGnify/ENA primary metagenome ERZ509003 (study PRJEB26280, sample SAMEA2338699) | human gut metagenome | biome: human gut; feature: human-associated habitat; material: faeces... | reverse complement strand
CATAGCGCCCCGCCATAAAAATGCCGGTGAACAGGATCGCCATGACCAGCAGCGTAATGATAACTGTTTTGATGAATTTCATAATGTCTCCTTCTCATGGAAGCTCTGATTAAATCGACAAGAGCTGACAGCGAGAGATTTTTCGCCAGATGAAGGTATTAAAAGTGGAGGAATACTTTATGTACCCGCAAGGGGTATGCCGCATCCGTAAGCCGGCTTGTGCCGGCAACGGCTGCGCTATATTTCCCACTTTTAATACCGCACAGCTGGAAAAGATCCGCTGCTCAGCCGAAGGCGATTTATTCAGAGGTTCCCTTATCGCCGTCCAAGATAGCGGCACACATGGCTGCGGTACGCCTGATACGGCGCACCAAATACGTTCGTCAGATACCGTTCCTCCTGCAAGATCTGCAGGTGGAGCATGACCATTGCAAACAGGGAAAAGGCCAGCGTCAGCAGATTCCCGTACATCAGCAGTACGCCCACATATTGCAGGTCAAAGCCCAGAAAGGCCGGGTTGCGGCTGTAGCGGTAAATGCCGGTGGTGACCAGCTCGGTCTTGTCCTTGTCAGGGATGCCCGCCCGCCAGCTGTCCTTCATGCACAGAACGGAGAGCAGGAAAATCAAATCGCCCAGCATTCCGATGCAGAAGCCGGTAAAACGGGCATTTGCAGGCAGGCAGCTCCAGCCCAGCGCAATGGACAGCAGCTGAGCCGCCGGCGCGCCGAGGGTCGCAATGCCCATCAGCATCTCTATGGTGTGGAGAGTCTTTTCTTTTCTGCGCCCGATCTGGTGGGTGCGGATGCCATGGCGCTTCTGCGCCAGCATCTTGCTGAAGTAAATGCCGTAAAAAATCGCCAGAACGGCCAATGCGAGCCACATGTAGGGCAGTTTTTCTTCCAGTGGATATTTCATCGCTTTTCTCCTTTGATGCACTTGTACGTGCCTTCTCTGCACCGCACGCTGCGCAGTGCGGTATGGGTGATTCCCAACAGTTCGTCCATCTCTTCGGCGGCGTTTTCATAGACGCTGTTCTGATGGTGGACAAGAATGTAATCCGCCTCTTTGATTTTCCCCGCCGCCTCCATGCAGAAGCTGCGCATGGGCGCGGCCAGCGCGAACACCCAGATGGGCGAGCAGATGGTCACGTGGGCATAGCGCGGCAAATCCACGCCGATGGGCGCAATGGGCATCGGCCATTTGTGCATCCCGAACCGGCCGCACCACCAGAAGCCCCGCGTTCCCTCCGTCCGTTCGGTAGAGGTTATCTCGTACACCGCCCCACCGGTGCGGTTCGCTTCCTCATAGGCCAGCTTCCGTCCATAACCCATGCGGGAAAAGAACACCACCAGCCGCTCCGGGTTCGTGCCGATGTCCGGATAGTCGAAAATGTCCACCCGGAACGCTTCCTGCTTTTCAAACACCCACGCGGCATAGCCGGTGGCCGCCTGCGCCAGACCGAAGAAAAAGTAGGTCGTAGACATGAAATTCGGCGGGAACATATAGAACTGAATGCAGATCCACAACATCAGCGTCACGCCGAACACGCCCCCCAGCACCACACCGGAATGCTTTTTCGCCAACAGCAGCCCCGCCGCCGTCAGATTCGTCAGGCCATTCACGATCAGCAGCGCCCAGCCGGAAAAGGTGAAGTCCTGAAAAACCACATCCGCAAAGGGCAGCACCTGAAAGTAAGGCAGCATGGCGTCCATGCCCATGCTCTTTCCGCTGGGGTCCAGCAGCATTCCCAGCGCCCCCGCCACGGCCCCCAGACCGATGAACAGCGTCCAGAAAATCAGAATGCTCCGGGCTGTACAGAATCTTGACTTTTGTTTCATGGTTTCTTCCTCAATATGTAATGGGCGTCCGATAAAGTGCGCTCAGAATACAGTCCGTCAGGAGCAGCACCGCAAGCAAAGAGCACCCGCCATAAACCGCCCTCCTGCTCAGCCTGCCCATCACGCGCTCCGTGGATGGCTCGATCAGATAGTGGAACACCAGCCCCAGCCCCAGCAGGGCGAAGCTGACCACACTGCGGACGCAGATGATCCCGCTGATATTCCCGAACAGTCCCCGGTAATCCCACAGGCGCATACCAAAGCAGCGGATCGCGATCCAGCCGATAATGTACTCCACAACGCCGGTGATCCCCGCGCTGAGCAGGAACAGGACGGCGGGGTTCTTCTTGAAGGGCTTCATGGCGTAGATGCCCAGCGCGCCGACGCCGTAAATCGGCAGCCATGGGCCGTACAGAATGCCCCGGTTCCGGAGCATCCCCTCCGTATACCAGTAAAAAATCTCCTCGTAAATCCAGCCGGTCAGGCAGCCGATAAGAAAGATCACGAACAGGTAGCACAGCCGGTTGGTCAATTCGATTCTTCTATCCAGTGTCAGCATAGTCTTCTTTCCTTTCACGCTGTATTGTACAGGAAAAACGCCGGATTCTATAGGCCGGTTTTGCATCCGAATGTGTCAATTTTATAGATATTATACACCACACTCAGGGTTTGCGGAAGGGCGCGTTCCTTAAATTTGATTTAAGGCGCGTCCCCCTCTTCGTCAGCAAGGCGCCTGTGACTCTCCCCGTAGGAAAAATGAAGCCAGCCTCTTTCTTTTTTCCGAAAAAAGTGGTATGATAAAAGAAAAACGGCACTTGCCGATTCACGCAAAGAAGGTTATCACCATGAACGCCCCCATAAAAATGCTGGTCATCAATCCCGGCTCCACCTCCACCAAGGTCAGCTACTTTGAAGACGAGAAGAATATCTACACCGAGAGCATCTTCCACGACGCCCCGGAGCTGCTGAAATACCCCACCACCAACGACCAGATGCCCATGCGCAAGCAGGTGCTGCTGGACTTCCTAAAGTCCCACGGCATGACCCCCGCCGACATGGATGTATTCATCGGCCGGGGCGGCTGCGCCTATTCCCAGGCCGCCGGGGTCATGGAGATCGACGGGCGGCTGGTGCGGGACACCGCCGCCGACAAGGGCGGCAGCGACCACCCGGCAAAGCTGGGCGTCATGCTGGCCTACGAGCTGGGCTGCGAATACCGCAAGCCCATGTACACCGTGAACCCCACCAACGTGGACGAGCTGTGGGACTGCGCCCGCCTCACCGGCATTGCGGGGCTTTACCGCCGTGCCCAGACCCATGTGCTGAACCAGAAGGGCATTGCCGCCATTCACGCGAAAAAGCTGGGCAAGCGCTACGAGGATCTGAACCTGATCGTCTGCCACGTGGACGGCGGCATCACCGTCACCGCCCATAAAGCCGGGCGCATGGTGGACAGCACCGAGGGCGCCGGCGGCGACGGCCCCTTCACCCCCACCCGTCTCGGCTCCATCCCGGTGATGGAGGTGCTGCAATACTTAGACGAGGGACACACCACCGCCCAGATGCGCTCCATGCTCTCCCGCTCCGGCGGCTTTGTCAGCCACTTTGGGACTTCGGACGCGGCCAAAGTCCACGCGCTGGTAGATGCCGGGGACAAAAAGGCCGTGACTGTCTGGAATGCCATGATCTACCAGCTGTGCAAGTCCATCGGTTGCATGGCAGCGGTGCTGGAAGGCAAGGTGGACGGCATTCTGCTCACCGGCGGCCTGATGCGCTACGACGATATCCTAAAGGGCGTAGAGCAGCGCTGCGGCTGGATCGCGCCCATCACCGTCTATCCCGGTGAGTGCGAGCAGGAGGCCATGGCGGACGCCGTTCTGGAGGTGCTCCGGGGTCAGCGTCAGGCAAACCGCTACACCGGCGTCCCTGTTTTTCAGGGCTTCAAATGGGACAAATAACAACTTTCCCCCGTCAAAAAGGAGACCGTTATGCCTCAATTTACCAAATACGCACTGGAAAACTCCCTGAAAAAGCTGCTTCTGCAAAAGCCGCTGAACAAGATCACCATCAACGACATCACCGAGGACTGCGGCATCAACCGCATGACCTTCTACTACCATTTCAGGGACATCTACGATCTGGTGGAATGGGTGTGCATGGAGGACGCCAAAAAGGCGCTGGCGGACAACAAAACCTACGAGACCTGGCAGCAGGGCTTTGTCCGTATCTTCGACGCCGTCCGGGAGAACAAGCCCTTTATCATGAACGTCTACCGCTGCGTCAGCCGGGAGCAGGTGGAAAAATACCTGACACCCCTGACGGACGATCTTCTGATGGGCGTGATCAACGAGCTGTCGGCGGGTATGGTCGTCCGCGCCGAGGACAAGGCCTTTATTGCGCAGGTCTATTCCTACGCCTTCGTGGGTCTGATGCTGGACTGGATCAAGGACGAGATGAAGCAGAACCCGGAAACGCTGGTAAATCGGTTTGCCCTCGTGATTCAGGATGATGTTTCCTGCGCGCTGAACCGGTTCCGGGTGGACAGGGGAAACTCTGCATCAAACCCGGCGGATTGATAAAATTTCAGGCACTTTTGCCTCCGTGATGAAATCTTCATCACGGAGGCATTTCTGTTTATTGTAAAAAGTGGGTTCCGGACATACAATAAGGCCACCGAAAGGCAAATGAACGATTTTACGAAGGAGTTGCTATTATGTATTATTCTGCTGGAACTTACGAAGCGTTTGCCCATCCCGAGAAGCCGGAGGGCGTAGACAACAAATCCGCTTATATCATCGGCACCGGCCTGGCCGGTCTGACTGCCGCTTTCTATCTGGTCAGAGACGGCCAGATGAAGGGCGAGCGCATCCATCTGCTGGAGAAGCTGGAGCTGGCCGGCGGCAGCTGCGACGGCTACCGGGACATCACCAAGGGCTTCTATATGCGCGGCGGCCGGGAAATGGACAACCATTTTGAGGTCATGTGGGACACCTTCCGGGATGTTCCCTCCATCGAGACTCCGGGCGTTTCCGTTCTGGACGAGTATTATTGGCTCAACAAGCACGACCCCAATTACTCTCTGTGCCGCGCCAGTGTGAACCGCGGCGAGGATGCCCATACCGACAAGCAGTTCAAGCTGGATAAAGAGTCCGCCATGGCGCTCTCCAAGCTATTCCTGACGCCGGAAAAGGATCTTGAGGACAAGAAGATCTCCGACGTTCTCCCCGATTCCTTCTGGGACACCAACTTCTGGCTCTACTGGCAGACCATGTTCGCCTTCCAGCGCTGGTCCAGCGCTCTGGAAATGAAGCGTTACCTCTGCCGCTATGTCCACCACATCGACGGCCTGCCGGATTTCAGCGCCCTGCGCTTCACCAAGTACAACCAGTACGAGAGCATGATCCTTCCGCTGGTGAAGTATCTGGAAAGCCACGGCGTGCAGGTGGAGTACGGCATGGACGTCAAGAACGTCATCATTGAAACTGTGGGCAATAAGAAGGTCGCCAAGCAGATCGTCTACGTGAAGGACGGTCAGGAGCAGACCATTGACCTGATTGAAGACGATCTGGTATTCATCACCAACGGCTGCTGCACCGACACCTCCTGCTACGGCGACCAGACCCATGCCCCCGACCTGTCCAAGGTAAAGAACGGCGCGGGCGAATCCTGGGATATGTGGAAGGCCATTGCCGCCCAGGCAAAGCACGGCGAGTTCGGCAACCCGGAGAACTTCTGCTCCGACGTGGACGCCACCAACTGGATGAGCGCCACCGTGGCCACCTCCAACGAGGAGATCATTCAGCATATCATGAACGTCTGCAAGCGTGACCCCCGCTCCGGCAAGGTGACCACCGGCGGCATCGTCACCGTCAAGGACAGCACTGACAACTGGTATCTGTCCTGGACGATCAACCGTCAGCCCCAGTTCAGGTCTCAGGACAAGAACATGGTGCTGGTGTGGCTGTATTCCCTGAACACCAACAAGGAAGGCAACTACGTCAAGAAGGCCATGCGGGACTGCACCGGCGAGGAGGTCTGCCAGGAGTGGCTGTACCACATCGGCGTGCCGGAGGATCGGATCGCCGCTCTGGCCCACGATGCCTGCAACACCACCACCTGCTTCATGCCCTATATCAACGCCTTCTTCCAGCCCCGGAAAGAATCCGACCGTCCCAAGGTCGTGCCCGACGGCGCTGTGAACTTCGCCTTCATCGGCCAGTTTGCCGAGACACCCCGGGACACCATCTTCACCACCGAGTATTCCATGCGTACCGGTATGGAGTCCGTCTACACCCTGCTGAATGTTGACCGGGGCGTGCCGGAGGTATGGGGCAGCAAGTACGATGTCCGGGAGCTGCTGCGCGCCTGCTACTACGCCATCGACAAGAAGCCCATCACCGATGTGAAGCTGTCCTTCATGGAGAAGCAGCTGCTGCACACTGTGATGAAGAAGGTCAAAGGAACAGACGTGGAGCTTCTGCTGAAAGAAAGCGGCCTGATCGAGTAAGATATCTCACAAACGCAAAAGGTGCTGCCGGTTGGCAGCACCTTTTTGCGTTATTTACAAATCGTTTCATTGACCCGCCGGCCTTTTTCTGGTAGAATACTCCCCAGACACCATAAGGAGGAGCTATTGATGGAAAAATTCATTCCCTACGAGAAGCTTTCCAAAAAGGAAAAGCGCAGTCGGGACTTATCCCGCCGGAACACATGGGGACAGCTGAACCCCGTTACCCGGAAACCTAAAAACAGCAAGGCATATTGCAGGAGCAAAGCCCGGAATTGGAAGCGTGACGCGCACGAACCAATTCCGGGCCTGTATTTATTGGGAAATCAGACCTCGTCGGTTTGGGAAGCCGCTGCCTCGGCCTGAATGTCGGGGAAATGGGACAGTACCGGTTCCTCCGGAATGCCCTTGATCTTGCGGTTTACATAATTTTTCGTGATCTTCATGACCATGGGGCACAGAACCACCACGCCGATCAGGTTGGGCAGCATCATCAGGCCGTTGAAGGTGTCGGAGATGTCCCACGCCAGAGAGGACGTCATGACCGCGCCGGAAAGGATCATTACAACGAAGATCACCTTGTAGATTTTCGTGGCCTTTTCGCCGAACAGATATTCCACCGCCTTGGTGCCGTACTGCGACCAGCCGAGCACCGTGGTAAAGGCGAACAGCAGCATGGCCAGAGCCACAAATTTTTCGCCAAGGGGGCCAAAAACATTGCCGAAGGCACGGGCGACCAGCGTAGCGTCGTCCACACCCGCCACGGCAAGGCCGGTCTCCAGATCGATATAGCCGGAAGACAGAACCACGATGGCGGTCATGGTGCAGACCACGAAGGTATCGAAGAACACCTCAAAAATGCCCCACATGCCCTGAGCGACAGGCTCCTTGACGTTGGAGGAAGAATGCACCATGACGGAGGAGCCGAGACCCGCCTCATTGGAAAACACACCCCGCTTGCACCCTTGGGTAATGGCCTGCTGGATGGCGATACCCGCCGCGCCGCCCGCGACGGCCTTGCTGCCGAAAGCGAAGCGGAAAATCGCCGCGAACATGGCGCCGACGCTGCTGATATGGGTAAAGAACACGATCAGCGAGCCGATGATGTACAGCACCGCCATGAACGGCACGACCCGCTCGGCGACAGTGGCAATGCGCTGCAGGCCGCCGATGACGATCAGCGCCGCGAGGATCATCAGCACAATGCCGCAGGCCAGAGAAACCACGCTCATGCCGCCCACGGTAGCAGTCACGCCGCCGAAGAACGCGGATTTCATATTCAGGACGATCTTATTGATCTGCCCCATATTGCCGATGCCGAAGGATGCCAGAATGGCAAAAATGGAGAACAGAACCGCAAGGACGCTGCCGATGGTCTTGCAGTGCTTCCTGCCGCCCAGACCGTCTTTCAGATAGTACATCGCACCTCCCGACCACTCGCCCTGACTGTTGCGGCGGCGGTAGTAGATGCCCAGCACATTTTCGGAGAAATTGGTCATCATCCCGAAAAAGGCCGCAACCCACATCCAGAACACCGCGCCGGGGCCGCCGATGACGATGGCTGCCGACACGCCGGCGATATTGCCGGTGCCGATGGTGGCGGCGAGGGCCGTACACAGCGCCTGAAACTGGGAAATGGTCTTTTTGTCCGTTTTCGCGTGGACACCGCTGTCCCTGCGGAACATGCCGCCGATGGTCTGCTGCCACCAGTAGCCAATGTGGGAGATCTGGAACCACTTCGTGCAGCAGGTCATCAGAATACCCGTGCCGATCAGCAGGACCAGACCGATCTTCACCCAGATAAAGGCGTTGATCTTGTCATTGATCTCGGCGAGTGTGGTCAGAAAATTCTCCATACGTATCCTCTCTTTCCGGCTTCGCGTTCTTTGCAAAGCCAACAAAAAATAAAGACAGACTGCGCAAAACGCGCAATCTGTCCAAAAAAACAAACATTTCCCCTACGGACGGTATGGAAATCACTTTGTCCTTTTGCCTGAGAGATTGACGCGCAATGCGTTTTGCCCCTTCGGCACTCAATTCAATGAGCTTCTCCAAAGTTCTATCAGCTTACAGTCCTCATCCATGCTGGACACCTGAGAGTGTTACTCCTTCGGTTGCGGCAAGCCGCATTTCCTGCAAGCGTCATATAGATGTTAACGATTATACTATGCCTTCCCTAAATTGCAAGAATAAATTTCAGAAATTGCATTTTTTGTCATTTCTCCCAACTCAGGACCTTTTCCCGCAGGCCGTCCACGTCCAGAACGCCCAAAGCAAAGCCCTTTTTCACCAGCTCCTCCGGCAAATATTCGTCGTACTTGTCAAAAAGAGGCAGCTCCTTGGGATACACCAGCTCCATTGGGTCAATGGGTTTGCGTATCTCTTCGGCCAGCACCCGGAAAAAAGCGGATTCGTCGGCCTTCATGGTGAACTGAATAAAAAACGGGCGGGCGGAATCCAGATTCCGCAGGCCGAGGCGGTCGGCGCACTTGATTTTCAGGAACCGCTCCATGGTCAGGAAGGTGTACGTCCCCACCCAGGGCAGCAGGCACCACATGTTGCCGCCCAGATTGATGAGCGGCTTTTCCGCCGCGCCGGAGTGAGCGGCGGTGAAGCGGGCCTGCTCCAGCCGCGCCACCGCGTTTTTCATCAGATAGGGGTACTGCCTGTCCTCCTGAAGCACCCGGCGCATTCTTGTGAGAATTTTGGTGTGCAGGTCGCCGGGACACTGGCCGAAATAGGCGGGGACGCTGCCCTTCACCTGTTGACAGTAGATCAGGCGGCGCTTGTGGTCCACGTCCAGCACCTGCCAGACATGTCCCGCAATGGCCAGCTTCTCCCCCACGGGAGGCGGCGAAACCACCGTACCCAGCTCCTGAGACTCGCTGCGGACGGTGTATTCCTCACTTTCCTGAAACACGCCGTAGAACTTGAAGGAGTTGATGACCCGCTCCCCCGCCAGCCCCACGATCAGACCGCCCTGCTCCGTCTGCTGAATGTGGTCTGTGGCGATGAGATGCCGGAGCAGCACCCGGTAGTCCTCCTGCGTGATCCTGTGGAAGTAATGCAGCCGCAGCACCCGGTCGGCCAGCGCCCGTGGGGACAGCTCGCCGCAGGAGGCCAGGGTGGACATGGTCTGATGATACAGGAGGCTGAAGGGAAGCCTGTCCAGCCGGGGCGGCTCCACCCAGCGTTCTTCCAGATACAGCTGCACCAGCGCAATGCCCTGCAATAGCTTCCATGGAATGGTGGTGGGCAGCATGGCCCGCACCTCCGGCTCATCCTCCCGGATGACGAACCACATTTCCGGCGGAAGCTCCCGCCGGCCGGTGCGTCCCATGCGCTGCAAGAACGAAGATACCGTCCATGGCGCGTCGATCTGAAACGCCCGCTCCAACCGGCCGATGTCAATGCCCAGCTCCAGCGTTGCGGTGGTCACCGTGGTCATGTACTGGGAATCGTCCTTCATGATCCCCTCCGCCGTCTCCCGGTAGGAGGCGGAAAGGTTACCGTGGTGGACGAGAAAGCGGTCGGGTTCGTGGTTCAGCTCGCAGTAATGGCGCAATGTGGTCGTCACCATTTCGCATTCTTCCCGGGAATTGACGAAAACCAGACACTTTTTGCCCCGGGTATGCTCGAAGATATACCCAATGCCGGGGTCTGCGTTGGCAGGGGCGTCGTCGGTTTTTTCTTCCAGCACAGGCAGTGCGCCGGGAATCTGCTTATCCTCCGCGGCCTGAGCGTCCTTGACGTAGAAATGCTCCATGCTCAGCCGCCATTTGCTGCCCTTGGCGTCGATTTTCGGGATGATGGTCTTCCGCCCCGTCCCCAGCGACAGGAATTCGCCGGTTCCCTCCGGGTCACCGATGGTGGCAGACAATCCGATACGCCGGGGATTGACTCCCGCAATTCGGGACAGCCGCTCGATGAGGCACAGCGTCTGCCCGCCCCGGTCGCCCCGCAGGAGGGAATGCACCTCGTCAATGACCACAAACCGCAGGTCGCCGAACAGCTTTGCAATGGCCGCGTGCTTGTGCAGAAGCAGCGCTTCCAGAGATTCCGGCGTGATCTGGAGAATGCCGGAGGGGTGGCGCATGAGCTTCGCCTTATGGCTCTGGGCAACGTCCCCGTGCCAGTGCCACACCGGGATATCCGCTTCGGCGCACAGGTCGTTCAGCCGGGAAAACTGGTCGTTGATCAGCGCTTTCAAAGGGCCAATATAGATGCAGCCCACGCTGGAGGGCATATCCTCGGAAAACAGGGTGATGATGGGAAAGAACGCCGCTTCCGTCTTGCCGGAGGCGGTGGAGGCGGTAAGCAGCACATTTTCATCCGTGTTGAAAATGGCGTCCGCCGCGGCAACCTGAATGGAGCGCAGGTTTTCCCAGTGGTTTTGATAGATATACTCCTGCACAAAGGGCGCGTATCGGTCAAATGCACGCATGGCAAGCCACCTTACAGCTCAAATTCCGCAAGGGAATCGTCGGTCTGTTCCTCTTTTACCGCGTTCTGGGCGTAGCGGAACTGGTCGGAACCCAGAAGCCCCCGCACGCTGATGCCGGGATTCTGGTAGATGATGTCCAGCACCTCAATAAAATCCCGGATGACCTCCCGGGGGGTGATGTGGGTATCCGCCCCGATGCGGCCGAATTCGATCTCAATGAAATCCACCATATCCTGCTGTGTCACGATCTGGGAATAGTCGTACAGCCCCGCGTGAATATCCGCCAGCTTCTCCGTCAGGATCAGCATTTCCTCGTAGGTCAGGGGCTGCAAGCGAATGACGGGGGAAAGCAGATCTTTATGCTCCCCGGCGAAATGGCCTTCGGCCAGCCGGGAGCGGAGGGCTTCGTAACTGTAAACGCCCCGTCGGGGATCTTCCATGCACTGGGGCGTGCCGCAGAGGATGAAGCCCAGATACTGCGCCTTGCCCTGCATGGCGTCGTTGTACATGGTCAGAATTTTCTCGTAATTATACTGCCGGGTGATGGCGTTGGGAATTTTGTAGATGTTCACCAGCTCGTCAATGAGGATGAGCATACCGGCGTAGCCCGCCTGCTTGAGAAAACAGGCGAATAATTTGAGATATTCGTACCAGTCGTCGTCCGTGATGACAATATTCACCCCCAGCTCCTGCCGGGCTTCGGTCTTCGTGGCGTACTCGCCCCGGAACCATTTGAGCACCTTGGCCTTGGTCTCGTCGTCACCGGCGCAGTGGGCTTTGTAGTACAGCGTCAGCAGCCTCGCAAAATCGAAGCCGTGAACCATTTCGTTCAATGCGCCGATCACCGCGGAGATCCGCTTTTCCACCAGCGGCGCAAGGCCGGGGTCGGTCACCTCAAGGCCGGAGGATGCCATGACCTCCTGCTGCACGCTGCTGATCCACCGATCCAGAATCAGGGGCAGCGCGCCGCCCTCCGGTTTGGTCTTGGTGGACATATTGCGGATCAGCTCCTTGTAGGTCGCCAGTCCCTGCCCACGGGTGCCCTGCAAGCGGCGCTCCGGAGAGAGGTCGGCGTCTACCACCACGAAATTCTTCGCCATCACATAGTTCCGGATGGTCTGGAGCAGAAAGCTCTTGCCGCTGCCGTATTTTCCCACGATGAAGCGGAAGGACGCACCTCCGTCTGCAATGATGTCCACGTCCCGCAGCAGGGCGTCAATTTCGTCCTTCCGCCCCACGGTGACGTAGGGCAGGCCGACGCGGGGAACGACGCCGCCTTTCAGGGAGTTAATCAGCGCCTGGGCAATTCTTTTTGGTATTTTCATGGATGAATCATCTCTTTCAAATCCGCAATATAGTCTTCGATCAGTTCCGGCGGGTCGTCGCCCAGCAGAACGGAATCGGAAAAGGTGTCGTACAGCTTGTCGTTGATGCCGTCTACGAGAACGGACAGCATCAGCCCGGAAGACCGTACCCAGCCATAATCCCGGCCATACAGCAGGCTTTGGAGCAGCCGGTACTCATCCTTGGTCAGGGGAGTATCCTCCGGTTCCGCGGCAGGTTCCGGGGGCTGCGCCGGGGGCGCTTCTTCCTCCGCTTCCTCGTCCACCATCAGCCTGTCCCGGGTGACGGCGGCGTCACTCCGGATCCTTGCCAGCCGGGAATAGTCGATGGTGATCTTCTTTTCCTCTGCCGCCTTCTTTTCGGCGAGAAGGTTCCGGGCTTCCTCCTGAATGATCTTGAGGATCCACTTGGTATCCAGCTTGTACTGAATGGGGCGGCCGTAGCCATAGCACTCCCGCATTACGGCGTCGATGGCTTTCAGAACATCCCCCAGCTTCCCGTTGGAATGGGGCAGGCAGTTGTACTTCTGCACGCTCCACAGGCCGTTCCGGCAGCGGTAGATATAGTTTTCGTCCACCATGTATTGGCGGCTGCCCTCCACCTGACGCTCGTGAAAGACCGCCGCGTCAAACAGAATCACCCGATACTGGGAAAAACTTCCAAAATACTGCTCGACCATGGTCTTTTTGCACCGGGCATTGTAATGCGCCGACATCCGCCGCAGCACCCGGACGGTCACGGTGTCGCAGTCCTCCCGGTATTCCCTGTAGAACTTGGAGCGCTCCAGCCATTTGGGCGACAGCTGCTTCACCGCGCGGATGACTTCTTCGTCGCCACGGCTCTGGATGCTGTCCAGCGCGGCGATGCCACGGTTGAAGCGCACCTGGGGGTCATCCGCCAGAAGGCCGGCGTCCAGATTATAATAGACCACGTAATCCATCAGCCACAGGTTCAGATATGGGAGAATGCCGTCGTCCAGCGCGCCGTATGCGTCCCGGAACTCCGTCAGCTTGCGGTAGCCGTCCACGGGGTCGGCGACGCCGATTTGGTTGAGAAGCTCGTAGATATACAAAAACGCATAGGTCAGGGACGTTTTCTGCAAATTCCCCCGGCGCAGCTTCGTCCGCCAGGAGAAATACCCCCGCAGCTCCGGGTTGGTCAGGGACTGGTAGGTGGGAAAATAATG
>ENA-ORMR01002084-ORMR01002084.1-human-gut-metagenome-genome-assembly--contig:-NODE-2084-length-13357-cov-2.610961_pt1 | contig 13357 bp, 16 predicted proteins | sample MGYA00242107_ERZ509003 | MGnify/ENA primary metagenome ERZ509003 (study PRJEB26280, sample SAMEA2338699) | human gut metagenome | biome: human gut; feature: human-associated habitat; material: faeces... | reverse complement strand
ATCTGTAGAAGAAGATGGTGTTACATGTAAAATAATATCTGTATCTTTTACTGATTCTTCTATATTAGTAAAAGATTCTATTCCATCTGGCAAATCAACTCCTGGTAAAAATTTGCACTTTTTTTCATTATTAATTATATCAGCTTCTTCTTTAATAAAAGACCATACTTTTATTTTATTTCCCATTTTAGCTAAATGAATTGCTAAAGCTATTCCCCAACTACCACTACCTATAATTGATATATTTTTCATGTTAAATATTCCTCCACACATTTTATATTTATTTTTTAAAACTTAATTTATTCTCATTTCCTTCTAATATTCTTTTCAAATTTGCTCTATGATTGAATACAACAAGTAATCCTAAAGCTATACCAAATATAATATAATTTCCTGATATTATAAAATTTTCATGAATAAATATAGTTAATATTGGAAATAGTATAGCAGTCATAATTGAACCTAATGAAACCATTTTTGTTAATATTATTAGACAAAGAGCAAAAACTAAACAAATTAAACCAATTTGCCAATTTATTAATAATATTACACCTAAAGCTGTTGCAACACCTTTTCCACCTCTAAATTCAAAAAATATTGGAAAAGTATGCCCAAATACTGCAAAAAATCCTGCAAGTTGTACTAAAATAGACTTATCTACTTCTTTTATAAAATGTGATACTACTAATGCTATTAAAATTGAAACTATTCCTTTTAAAATATCACAAATTAATGTTATAATTGCTGCTTTTTTTCCTACATTTCTTAACATATTAGTAGTTCCAGCATTTCCACTTCCTTTTTCTCTTACATCAAATCCAGCAAACTTTCTACTAAAAATTACCGAAAAATTTATACTTCCTATTGCATATGCAATAATTGCTATAGTTATATAAGCTACCATAACATTCTTCCTTTCTTTATCTATTTGTTTTTTATATATTTTATCTTTTTGTTTTAAATTTATAAGATATTACTATTTTCAAATCTAAATTATTATATACAGATTTGAATTATACATATTTAATATTTATATCTTTATACATCTTTTTCTTTCTTTTCTCTAACTATCATTCTTATTGGTGTTCCAGTTAATACAAATTCTTTTCTTAACTGATTTATTAAATATCTTTCATAAGAAAAGTGAAATAATTTTTTATCATTAACAAACACTACAAATGTTGGAGGTTTTGTTCCACCTTGAGTCATATAATATATTTTCAATCTTTTACCTTTATCTGTTGGTGGTTGTACAATTGCGATTGCTTCATTTAAAACTTGATTTAATACTGCTGTTGGAATTCTCATAGCATTTTGATTTGCAACTGTATTTATTAATTCATATAACTTATTTACTCTTTGTCCTGTTTTAGCAGATATAAATATTATTGGAGCATATGATAAATAAGATAACTTTCTATATATTTCTTTTTTATATTAAATAAACGCACACAAATTGTGTTTGTGATGTATAAAAAGGAGAATAGAATGAGACAGTTAGTAGAACCAATCAGAAGTAAGAAAGATATTGCCGCAGTAGAGGCATATCTGGCGAAGAAGAATCCGCGTAACCGTTTAATATTTGTCTTAGGTATAAATTCGGGTTTACGTGTTTCGGATATTTTGGCGTTGGATGTAGGTGATGTGAGGAATAAAACGCATATCGAAATCAAAGAAAAGAAAACGTCAAAGTATAAGAAGTTTCCGATTAACGATAAACTAAAAAAATTATTGGTAGAGTTTATAAAAGATAAGCCCGATAATGAACCGTTGTTTTTGAGCCAGAAAAATCATAGACTTGACCGTTCGCAGGTATACAGAATGTTAAATTATGCGTGTGCGGCTGTCGGAATAACTGTAAATATAGGTAGTCATACGATGAGAAAGTCGTTTGGATATCATCATTATAAGCAATTTAAAGATGCAGTAATGTTACAAACGATTTTTAATCACTCTTCCGCTCAAGTCACGTTGCGTTATATTGGAATAAATCAGGATGAAATTGACCGCAGTTATTATAAGTTTGTACTTTGATTAAATAATACAATACACCAAAATTACACGCACCAAAATTTTCTATTTTGGTGTAAGTTCCAACCAATATTGTGATGATAACATATTTCTGAACTTATTTCAAGTGTTTTACTTTCATTTTGGTGCATGTAGATGATAATTGTGTTGACTCTAAAGAGTCAAACTTCTTTAATTACAAGCTTTTCACCCAAAACGCACCAAAATAGAAAACTATGGTGCATTTTCATTATATTAAAGAGGTCATTAGCGTGAAATGATTTATTTAAAACTTTGCATATTAGTTATAATAACGAGCTTGGCGATACCAACAATGGCGGCAGATATGATGTCAATAAATACTAAATCGGTCAATGCAGCAGATAACGAGGGTTACGTATATATGAACGGAAAACGATACAAAAAAATTTATTCTGATGGCAGCAAAGTATACCTTATGGATGCGCCGGATACAAGTCAACAAGAACGATTAGACAAAACACTAGAAACCGTTAATAAAGGTAATGAAGCTGTTTATAAGCTACTACATACAATAAAAATGTATGAAAACAGATTATAAGAGGATTTATGAAAAGATATAAGTTACTGTTTGTATTATTAGTATTTGTTGTTCATGTTCCTGTATATGCAGAATCTGTATCAACTGTTAATAGTAGTTCTACAAACCTCAATACGACACAAAATGCGAATGAACCACAAAAAACTCAACAACCGCAATATGTATTTATAAATAACTACGAGCCACCATCCAAAGCGGAAAAATTTATTAACATGATTGATAAAGCCGGAACCGCGGGACAAAACATTTTAAACACTATTCAATCGTTCAGGAGGTATTAACATTGCCTATAGAAAATGTATGTCCATATTGTGGTTGTAAATTAAACCCTAATTCAACATTTTGTCGTAACTGCTGTAGAAAGATTCATGGCGGCTATAATACATTATTGCCTAAAAATACGCAAAATGAAGTTAATGCCAATGACTTACCTGAACCATCTCCAATACTTATTTGGGGTGTTGTATTGGTAAGCTTAGCTCTTTTTTTTGTAATTAATTTTTGGGGTGATTTTACAAATTTAAAATATACTGAAGAAAAGTTGGATAAACAGATACGCCAATATGATGAAATTGAAGCACGCAGACGATTACAACAAAAACATTATCCTGATGTGCGACCGACTTATTCTAATAAAACGGAGTACTCGCCATATTTCAATAACCCTGACTATAATTCTGAGTCTGAAGATGAGAATAGCACCCCTAAGTTGGCACCGGTTTCGCCATTAATAAGTCCAAAGGACTTACCTGTGCAGGAACCTGTTTTACCAGATATTCAATCCCATATGAATAACAACAGCACTGAGGGGATTATTCCAGCAACACCTATTAGTGCTCCGGTACCACAACAAAATATTGATAAAAACAAAGTAGAGGAAGCCTTATTTAACGGGACTGAGTACACCGAAAGGTTGCAGCGAAGAAAGGTGGCAGAAGATGCGTTGTTTTAAATTTTTACTAATAATGATTTTGTTTTCAGTAATGGTTCCTGCCGTATATGCACAGAACTGGGTTAAAACTTATAATACCCAAGGGGCACCTATTCTGATTGATTTAGATAGTGTAACGCCATTAGGTGAGAATTTTTTCTATTTTATCAAGTATGATGATTTTCGTAAGGGTGTTTTATACGTTTCTATACAATATCAAAGAGATACTAATAGGGCTGGTGTTATTGATACTTATGCCGCGAATGAGTTTTATGAAAATACTTCATCAATATACAAGACACTTGGCACACGTGAAAGTGAATCATTGAAAATAGTTAATGTAAATTCGCCTATATATAATTCAATAAAGATGGCAATTGGTGTTAAACCCAAATATGACCCGATTAATGAGTCTTTGAAAAGTCATGTGACTTATGATACCCCGAGTTCTTTAATTCAAGACGCGGGAAAAGAACCTGATTTTGGGCCATATATGCGTAAACTTCAGGAACAGATACGAACGGCTTGGAATCCGCCCAAAGGTGATAAAGGTAGACGTGTTGTTATTTTGTTTAAAATTGCTAAGGACGGAACTTTACTTTCAAATATGATTCAAGAATCTTCAGGGGATTATAAAACGGACTGTGCTGCGCTTGAGGCTGTTAAGACGGTGACGTTCGACCCTCTGCCAGTTGGATTTAAAGAGGAGAGTATAGATGTTCAGTTCACGTTTGATTACAACGTGTTTAATAACTAGAAGTACTAACAGAAAGGAATATTAGGTGGTAAATATTATTAATTTAACATGTCCAAGATGTGGAGCTGCGGTTTCAACTGAACAAAAAGTCTGTGAGTACTGCCATTCACCTATAGTAATTAGCAGTTTATCCAGTCTTAACAATATTGATTTATCAAAGTATATTCAAGTGTATAATAAGGGATTACAGTCGGATAGCTCAAATGGTATGCTCAATACTTCGCTTGCTATGTGTTATTTGAAGTTGAAGCTTTATGATAAAGCTATTTCACATTTTGGTATTGCGCTTGATAATGATATTAATAATCCTGACATTTATTATTATTGTTGCATTGCCTTATTAAGGGGCAAACGACCGTATTCAACACCATTGAGTAATATTAGGCAGATTTTGGCATATTTAGATGCTGCGATTTCGATTCAGGATAAGAATATTTATCATTCTTTCTCTGCATATATAAAATATGATTATTTTGAACGAAAGTTTATTAATGTTACCCCGTCATACCAAGAAGAATGGGATATCGTTAAAAATAGTATTTCGCAAGAGGAAATAAAACAATTATTTGAAGAGTTAGAACAGGAAATTCCTGTAATATTTAAAAAGTGAAAAGGAGAAAACAAACATGACAAACATTGACTACAACGTAACACGAGACTATTTCAAACCGACCAGTGCCGCGAAAGTCGCAACTATTTCGATTATTATTGGGGTTTTAACCATATTCTTTGCTAAGAATCCGGTCTTTTTGGGCATCACTATGCTCGCATTTTTGATAGGTATATCTTCTATTGTTTCTCTGAATAGTAAACCCAAACTGGAAGATGTAGAAAAGCAAATCGAAAGGGTAGAGGCTAAAATTATAAGACAAGCTTTAGACCGCTTAGGATTAGATATTGAAGATTGTAAAGAAATTGACCCTATTTTAATTCAATACAAAGAATATTTGAACTCGTTCAACAATTTTATGTATAATCCCAAAGATGATATGCCGTCGAATTATAAGTTTTTAATTATTTTTTGTACCGAAGAACAAGTTTATTATTATGACTACGTATTTTCATTGATTAGTAATGAGTACAGTGAGAATACTGGAGAATACTTTTATCGTGATATTGTTGCATTGAATACGCAGAATCAAAAGACTGAATTTACGTACGAGGGTCGCAATTATGTTCGTAACTTACAAAGTGTTTCTTTGAGTACGGCAGGTGGCAATGCATTTACGACCGCTATTAACAAGGATGATGAACGTGCAATACAAGGTATGCGTCAGCTTTTGAGAGAAAAGAAAAAAGCATTAGCGTAAGAGAGGTATAATATGGGATTTTTGAGCAGAAATATTGAAAACTGGACTAGCGTAATAAAGAATACAGCTGATGGAAACTTACTTGTCTGTAAGTATCCTGAAGAAAATTTTAACACGGGTTCTACGTTAATAGTTGACCCCGGAGAAGAAGCTGTGTTTATTAAAAACGGACGTATTGAACAGATATTTAAAAACGGTACATACAACCTGACCACAGAGAATTATCCTTTTATTAGTGATTGGCGTGATAGTTTTTCGGGTGGAAAGAGTAGTTTTACCTGTAGTATTTATTTTGTGAGAAAATCCCATTCTCTTGAAATAAAATGGGGTACGGATTCGCCGATTCAACTGCGCGACCCCGTACTAAAAATTGCAACCAGTATTCGTGCCAGAGGTGCATATAAAATTCAGATTGTTAACGGGGCTGAATTTTTGTTGAAATTATTAGGCAATAATATAAATATATTTAATCAGGAAAGTCTGAATAATTACTTTATTAATGAATTTCAACAACACATAAAATCCTGCTTAGCGGAAACGATAATAAGTTTAAATAAGGAAATAATAGGAATTAATGCAGAGCAAAATAACATTGCCCATAAAATTCAATCTGAATTACAGAAAATATTGGAGTTATATGGTTTAAAACTCATTACGTTTTCAATAGCTGGAATTGATATTCCTGAGGATGACCCAAACAGACAAAAGCTTGAAGAAGCATTTGCTAATAAGCAGGTAATAAATATTTTGGGAGAGGATTGGGGCCGGCAACAATCTACAGAAATAATTCATACTGCCGCGGCAAATGAAAATGGAATTGCAGGTTTGGGGGCGGGTCTCGGAATGGGATTCGCCGCTGGGAATGTAATGGGCGATATGAGTAGGGAACTTGTAAAACAACCATTAGAAACAAAAGTTTGTCCAATCTGTAAAAGCCCTAACAAATTGAATGCAAAATTTTGCAGTGAATGCGGAACCTCGTTTGTCTCCGCGAAAGTTTGTGAAAAATGCGGGCATCCATTGGAACCTAATACAAAATTTTGTGATAACTGTGGTGAAAAACAGGAGTAAAATATGAAAGAAACTATTTACAATTATATATGTAAAATAATACCTATTATAGTACTTAGTATTATTTATTTTTACGTCAAAACAACTATAACTCAGATGGACGTAATATCGTATTATTTTATTCTTATCGCATATATTATATTTATATGTACACCTTATTTTTCAGATGGCAGACTTAATAATACCGTACAAAAATTACCAGCTTATTCTTGTTCTCTGATATATTTACTTATACAAATCATTACGGCGATAATAGTTGCGCAGGCTGACATTACATTTAATAAAACGTATGTTCTCGTACAGACAATACTGACCGGTATTTATCTTCTTATTCTGTTTAGTATATTTTATGTCAATGAAAATACGTCTAAAAAACAGCAACTTCAAGAATTAAACATTAAATTCTTAGATGAATTGGAACACTTATATAATAATTTATGCGCGGAAGTGACCAATAAACTTGTAAAAGAAAATCTTGAAAATTTAGTTGATTCTGTTCGCATTAGTCCGGTTAAAACAGAACGGGATACAACAGATATAGAAAATGAGATTTGGGATAAATCTGAACTTCTTGAGAATGCAGTTAAATCTAATAAGGATTCGGATACAATAATCGAACTTTGTACAGAAATAAAAGTTTTATTACGTAAACGTAATAAGATATAAATTGTCGAGGTCACGTAAAATGAAATATTGGAATTATATATTTTTAATGATAGCATTTTGTACTTTTTCATTAAAAGCACAAGCTGAAAATTGGGTAAATACGAATAATGTATTCGGTAGTCCTGTTATGATAGATTTGGATAGTTTAACCCCAATAGGTGATGATATGTTTTACTTTGTAAAGTATCGCGATATTGGTAAAGGTATGTTGGTTGAGTCGATTCAATATCAGAAAGATACTGACCGTATCGGTGTTATAGAATCGTGTATCGCACATGAGTTTTATAAGAATCGTGATACAAAATATAGATATCTTGGAACGCGTGAAAGCAAATCTTTAAAAAAGGTTAATTTTAGTTCGAAGCTTTATAATTCAATTCGTATGGCAGTTGGCGTATCTAAGCCCCAATATCTAATAGTCGATGATGTTTTTAAGGTTCATATTGTATACCCAGATATTCAAGTAGATTACGATAAGTAATTGTTTTTCAAGAAAATGCCTTTCATTTTTATATTAAAATAAAGGAGCTTTTCATGAAAAATTTGGCAAAGAAGAACGTTACGCAGCACAGAACATGCAGATACAAAGATATTAGTGCTGCGGACTTGATTAAACGCCTTAACGAATGTGTAGATGGTTGTGTAGAAGAAACAGATGTGGACAGACTAAAATATGCATTAGAACGTCCGATATTTGTAGCTTTGATTAGTTTTGATTCCCCGTGGGTACGTGAGGATGAAGAGTTCAAACAGTTTACGGTAATTTTTGAAGATAAGATTAAGGAAGCTGAACTCTCGTATTTACCAGTAGAAACATATTGTATTAACGACATTCTGAAAGGTTACAAATCATTCTTTGTTTGGGATGATTTAACAGACAATGCACAAACTCTAGTAGAAACAATACAACGTTGGCAATTGATGTATGACAATATAAACATTAGCTTGTTTAAATACAAATTTTAGGAATAGTTTTGGTGCGCGGGTACGGTTACAGTACCCGCTTTTTGTTTATATTATTTTATAATGGATAATTGAGATGAGGGGTAAATATGTTATAACTATTAAAAATAAAGTCTGTTATATGTTTATGTTATAATAGGTGGGTTGTTATTAATAGGAACTGGAGTATATGTCACAAAAAATAGATGAGGATTGTTCTTTAGTTATTGATAGAACTCGAAAGTATAAGGTATTTATATCGTATTGTTGGAGCAGTCCTGCACATGAGGAATGGGTGTATAATTTGGCGGAAAGGCTTATGTCTGATGGTATTGAGGTTAAATATGACAAATGGGACTTAAAAGCTGGGCAAGATAAATTTGCGTTTATGGAAAGTATGGTTAATGATGAAACAATAAATAAAGTTCTTGTTATTTGTAATAGTGGATATAAAGAAAAAGCTGACAATAGAACGGGTGGGGTTGGTACGGAAACGCAAATTATAACTGCGGAACTTTATAATAAAGTTGAACAAACAAAATTTATTCCTGTTGTTGCCGAGCAGGGTGACAGCTTTGATACGTATATGCCAACTTTTATTAAGTCTCGAATAGGAATTGATTTAAGCAGTGATGAATCTTATGAGGATGAATATGAAAGACTTTTAAGAACTATTACTGAACGACCTAAATATAGAAAACCTAAATTAGGAAGGCTACCATCATATTTATTTGAAGATGAAGAAAATAACTTTAAAACTAGAAACATTATCGCAAGTTTTAAAAATAATTTGTACAAAAATCCTCAACAGGCGTTAATGCTCGTAGAAGATTTTTTTCAAGAATTTATAAATTCATTAGATTCGTTTCAAATTCACCTTGAAGATTGGAAAGAACCTTATGATGAGATTATTTATAACCGTATTCATGAAATGCGAAAATTAAGAGATGATTATGTCAATTTCCTTGATGTTTTGGTGAAGAGTGATTTTTTTGATATTGATAAAATAATAACTCTTTTTGAGGAATTATATAAGTTTACGTATTATAGAGGTAATGAACGTTATTCAGAAGAACAGATGGACCACTATAGATTTTTGATTACAGAATTATTTTTATATACAGTTGTAATTTTGTTAAAAAATAAAGTTTATGATGACGTTAATATATTAATAAATAACAAATATTTTATAGATGATAGGTATTCTTCAAATGAGAACCCAAATGATTTTACGATTTTTTGGTTTAGAAATATATCATTAGAATATAGAAATAAAAGATTAAAGAAGAATTTGATTGACTATACTGCTGATACTATAATAAGCCGTGCAACTATACAAGGTGTTAATTATAGAAACCAGATTATTGATGCAGATATACTCTTATATTATCTTTCATTTCTGAAGACTAAAAGCTGTTATACTTCTTGGTTTCCAATGACATATATATATGCAGGGAATGGAATAAGTTATTACCGTTATAGAATGGATATTTTAAAAAGGTTAATATCTAAGCGGCATTTTGAAAAGGTTAAAGTTTTATTTGGCGTAGATACTGTGGACGAATTAAAATCTTTATTTAGGAGTTTTAATGAAGCGGAGAATGCAAATGTGCGACATCCGGGAACTGTGTATTCGGTTATGCCTATAAAGCATCAAATAAATATTGACGAGATAGCAACATCTGTATAGATAATTTGGTGCCAAATTTATGCCAAAGAGTTATAAAAGATTATCAAAAATGAACATTGAAAAAACGATTGTTGAGCCCGCAAAATATAGATACGGCATGTTTTATCAAGATTTATATAAGAGTATAAAAATATTTGTGTTTGGCCTTCTAAGCGGTAGGTCATGCGTTCGAATCGCATCCAGGGTAAATCTAATAAATAGCGGGTTTTAACCCGCTTTTTTTAATGCTCTTAGTGAATTTAGTATTGCAAGTAGGGTGACGCCTACGTCCGCAAACACCGCGCCCCACATCGTTATATATCCGACTGAACCCAGTACCAAAAATAAAACCTTGATTCCTATGGCAAAAATGATATTCTCTTTTACTATATTCAGTGTTTTTTGCGAAATTTTTATCGCTGTATAAATTTTTGAAGGCTTATCATCCATTATTACAACATCTGCCGCCTCGATTGCAGCATCAGAACCTAAAGCTCCCATTGCAATTCCAACGTCCGCACGCGTCAATACCGGTGCATCATTTATCCCGTCCCCTACAAAAATTACGTTGCCGGAGGACTTTTTATTCTCTATAAGTTCTTCAACTTTTTCGACTTTATCGACCGGCAGCAATTGTGCGTGAAACTCATCTATACCCAACAGTTGTGAGATTTTTTCGGCTGAATTTGCACTATCGCCTGTAAGCATTACTGTCCTGCTGGCAATAGGTTTCAGTGCTTTAATAGTCTGTTCTGCATCGGGTTTGATTTCGTCTGAAATGACAATGTATCCTAAATATTTTTCGTTTAAAGCTGTATGAATAGCTGTTCCAACAGTTTTATATTCTTTATATTTAATATTATAATTCTTCATTAATTTGTCGTTGCCGGCGAGAACAGTCGCGCCATTTATGAGCGCTTTTACGCCTTGCCCTGCTATTTCATGAATATCGGTAATGTCGTCACCGGGATTTTCTCCGTAGTAGGATTTGACTGAAAGTGCAATCGGGTGATTTGAATATTTTTCTGCTAATGCTGTAAGTTTGATGAGTTCATCTGCGTTTACGCCTTGAACCGGTTGGATTTCAGTAACTTTAAATGTTCCCTTGGTCAGGGTTCCGGTTTTGTCGAACACAACGGCATACGGTTTTGAAAGCCTTTCAAGATAGGAACTTCCTTTTACAAGAATCCCGCATTTGGAGGCGCCGCCTATTCCTGCGAAAAATCCTAAAGGTACGGAGATTACAAGTGCGCAAGGGCAAGAGATTACAAGGATTGTCAATGCTCTTTCAAACCAAACACCAAATTCGGCGCCGAAAAACAGGGGTGGTATAGAAGAAAGTAAGACCGCGCCAAACACAACTGCAGGCGTATAGTATCTTGCAAATTTGGTGATGAAATTTTCTGTTTTTGTTTTTTTAGTACTTGCGTGTTCTACGAGTTCAAGAATTTTGGAGACTGTAGAGTCGTGGAATTTTTTTGTAACTCGAATTTTTAGCAAGCCGTTTGTGTTAATACAGCCGCTTATCGCAATGTCGCCGGGTTTTAGGTTGTGCGGAAGCGGCTCGCCTGTAAGTGCGGAGGTGTCAACCACAGCGTTTCCTTCGGTTACAATGCCGTCAAGAGGTATTTTTTCGCCGGTTTTAACTAGGATTATGTCGTTTATATTAATTTCTTGCGGCGATTTGCGTAAAATATTACCGTTTTCTTCTATATTCGCGTAATCGGGTTTTATATTCATTAACTGTGTTATGGATTTACGTGATTTTTCAACAGCTCGGTCTTGTAAATATTCACCGATTTGGAATAAAATCATTACCATAACGGCTTCGGGGTATTCTTTAATTGCGAAAGCTCCGATAGTTGCAATACCCATAAGGAAGTTTTCGTTAAAAATGTCACCTTTAAGGATATTTTTTAGGGCATCGAGAAGAATATCGCCTCCGGCAATAAGGTATGCTGCGAAGAATATTCCAAATTTTGCCAATCCTGTAAACGGTAAAATTAATGCTGCTACAAGCAGAACAGCAGCTACTATAACTTTTGTCAGGGGATGTACTTCGTGGTGGTGATGATGTTGGCACATAATTATTACCTCCATTAGTATTATAATTGAACAACTGTTCAACTGTCAAGTGAGAATGCTTGGCTGCGCAATATAAATTTACATAGTTGAACAACTGTTCATATATTGGTATGATGAAGTGGAGGTGTATTATGGAGAAAGCGATGAATAGTAATGTAGTTGAGACTGTTAGGGCTAAGATGCCGGAGACAAAACGGCTTTATGAATTATCTGATTTTTTTAAGGTTATGGGCGACGGTACACGTATTCAATTGTTGTGGGCGTTGGAAGAGAGTGAAATGTGTGTTGGAGATTTGGCGAGTTTGTTGAATATGACAAAGTCTGCGGTTTCTCATCAGTTGAAAGTATTAAGAAGTGCAAAGTTGGTGCGGGCGCAAAAAAAAGGAAAAAATGTTTTCTATGCGCTTGATGACGAGCACGTCAAAATTGTTTTGGAAAAAGCTCTTGAACATGTTGATGAATAGGGGCTATACACCTATTTACATATTTGAATTTTCTATTATAATATACATTTATAGGAATGATTGAATAGGAAGAAGTATATGAATGGAAAATTAAAAAATTCTCTTGCAATTGCAGGCTTTTTGTCGATTATGACGCTTACAACTGTAAACGCTGCTCCCTATAATATTACTGAAAGTGGAGATTTTACGGTCGGAAATTATTCGAACATTACAACTTCTAATCAAGGTAATGGCGGTGTAATTCAGAATAGTGGTTATAATTTGAATGTACTTACGGGTACATCTTTTACGAACAATATATTAGAGACGACTAATCAGGCGGTTTTTGGCGGTGCGATTTATCAAGTCGGCGGAAATTTAACTATCCAAAATGGTGTAACTTTTGACGGTAACCGTATTATCGGTTCTGAACAAACTTATCCTGGCTGGAGCGGAGTTGATAGTCCGTCCGGTGGCGCGATTTATGCGATTAGCACACAGAATTTGAATATTGGGGATGATGTAAAATTTTTAAATAATGTTGTTAGCAATGGTGTTGATGGTGGAGAATCAAACGGTGGAGCAATATTTTTGCAAGGCGTTTCCTCTGTAACAATGGGGAATGTAGAATTTTCCGGAAACTCTGCTAATACCAGGGGTGGTGCGATTTATAACGGTGATAGCGCTTTGACAATCAATGGTACCGGAGTATTTAGCGATAATACGGCTAAAACCGGCGGCGCAATTTATATGTATGACGTGACCGGAACAACAGTTACAAGTACCGGTGTTGGTACGGAGTTTAATAGCAATAATGCGACCGGAAACGGCGGTGCTGTTGCGAACTTTGATTCTACGTTTAATGTAGGTAAAAATAATACTTTCAGCGGCAA
>ENA-ORMR01002080-ORMR01002080.1-human-gut-metagenome-genome-assembly--contig:-NODE-2080-length-13386-cov-5.697772_pt1 | contig 13386 bp, 10 predicted proteins | sample MGYA00242107_ERZ509003 | MGnify/ENA primary metagenome ERZ509003 (study PRJEB26280, sample SAMEA2338699) | human gut metagenome | biome: human gut; feature: human-associated habitat; material: faeces... | reverse complement strand
CGGCTATATGACCTACGGCGTGCAGCCGGACATAACTACCTTTGCAAAGGCCCTCGGCGGCGGCGCTTCGATATCGCTCGTCGGCGGCAAGGCCAAAGTCATGGATATCTGCTCGCCCGGCGGCATAGTCGGCGTATCCGGCACCTACAGCGGCAATCAGCTCGGCGTGTATGCGGCGAACGCATGCGTCAGCATGGCGCTCGAGGACGGCTTCTATGATCACATCGAGGCATTCGGCTCAAAGCTTTTCTCCGGCATGGAGGATCTTATGAAAAAGCATGGTCTGCCCGGCCATGTAAGCAGCCTCGGTGCAAGATTTGCTATCTACTGGGGCTATGAATATCGCGAGATCGACTACGATCTGCGCGCATCGCAGAAGCTGTTCAGACGCGATCTGGCAAACGCTTTTATTAACGGAGCGCTCGACCGCGGCCTGTATTTCCACTCCTACTGGAACGCAAACATCCCCTCTCACTGCGGTTTCTCGGTTCAGCACACACTCGCCGACGCCGATATCACGCTCGAGAAGATGGATGCCGTTATGGCGGATATGAAAAAGCTACTGTAAGGCGGCACTATGAAAAATCAGCGAAAAGAAAACGAAAAATTCAGCCTTGCGCAATTTCTGCGCAGGAAATTTCTCCTGCTCGGCGCGCTTGTCTGCGAGGTGATCGCGCTTTTGATGGACAAGGGTATTATCGCCGGCTCAGACGAGCTTACGACTCGGCTCACGGTTGCCGGTATGATAATAGTCCTTATCTATCTTGTCATCGACGGGCTGAAAAACAAGTACAAATACTACAGCAAAAAGTGGGGCATGGGACCCTACGCCGAAGTTGAAAACGAAAAATAAGCTTAACCGCTATTTATAAAAAACAATTTTTTTTGGAGGTTTTAAAATGAACGGTCAAGGTTTTGAAATGGAGTCCCGCGAGACTAAACGCATCGAGACTAAGCATCGCCGCATAGTCACTCCGATTCCCGTGCCCGAGTCTTTCGAGCTTATAAAGGAAATGCAGAAGTATGAGCCCATATCCAACGCAGGCCAGCCCCTTATCGTGTGGGATCACACCGAGGATGGCTACAAGGTATGCGACCCGTACGGCAACAAGTTCATCGACTTCTCCTCGGGCGTTATGATCACAAACGCAGGCCACGGCAATCCCGAGATCATCGACGCGATCAAGAAAACTCTCGACAAGCCCCTGCTGTGCGCATATCTGCACCCGACCAAGGAGCGCGTTGAGGCCGCAAAGGCAATTTGCAGCGTAAGCCCCATCCCCGACAGCAAGGCGTTCATGCTCTCTGCCGGCACCGAGGCAGTTGAGGCAGCAGTCAAGATCGCACGCACCCACGGCAAGATGGTCGGCGGCCCGGCAAAGAAAGTCATCGTATCCTTTGAAGGCGCATTCCACGGACGTACCCTCGCTTCTCAGATGGTCGGCGGCCAGCCCGCTCTCAAGGATTGGATCGGCAACCTCGACCCCGACATTTTCCAGGCTCCCTGGCCCAACGCATACGACCACGAGTGGGCAGATCCCACCAAGCCCGGCTTCTCGGATGAAAAAATGTTCCAGACTCTTCTGGACACCATCGACGCACACGGCGTTGAGTACAAAAACATCGCCGGTATCATCATCGAGTCCTACTACGGCAACCTCTGCTACCCGATGCCCAAGTCCTATGCAAAGAATCTGCGTGCATTCTGCGATAAGTATGACATCGTTCTTATGATGGACGAGATCCAGATCGGCTGCTGCCGCAGCGGCAAATGGTTCGGCTTTGAGAACTATGACATCCTGCCCGATCTGTTCACCACCGCAAAGGGCCTTTCCGGCGGTCTGCCTCAGTCTGCACTCGTCGGTCGCCGCGAGCTGATGGATATCTACGCTCCCAACACCATGACCTCCACCCATTCCGGCAGCCCCGTTGCTTCCGCCGGCACCGCAGCAAACATCAAGTTCCTCAAAGAGCACAACATGTGCGAGGAAGCTCTGCGCAAGGGCAAGATCATGGAAGAAAAGCTCAAGGCACTGTGGAAGCAGTTCCCCGAGCGCATAAGCTATGTAAGCGGCATCGGTATGGCATGGGCCGTCACCTTCGCAGAGGCCGACACTCACGCAATTCACCCTGAGTTTGCTCTTGAAGTCACCAAAAAGTGCAACGAGAACGGTCTTACCTTCTTTGCGGCCGTCGGCGCAGGCATCACCATGAAGCTCACTCCTCCCCTCACCATTCCTGATGATGCACTCATCGAAGGTCTTGAGGCATATGCCACCGCAGTTGCGGAAGCAGACGCCATCATGCCAGCTTACAAGTAATCCTCGCTTACAAGCAAGTTGTAAGGCATTTTACACTTCTTTTCTTTTTCATCTGCCAAGAGGCTGCCTTCAGGCAGCCTGCCGCAGACCTATATGCAGCTAACGATCTATTTTCCATAACTGTTTTTAATCGCATCTGCCCTCTGCCGAGGCAGAGAAAAAATATCGGCAGGCAATAAAAAGTTAAATACTGCTCAATGAGCATGAACATACAGGAGGATGCAAATGGAACTCAGAGGATTTATGCACGAAATGATCCTTACCGAGCTTGAGGACGCTGTTGGCGTCGAAAACGTCAGCCACAGCAGCGATCAGAAGCTTGCTTACGGTACGGACTATTTTTGGCTTGCAAGAATGACCGTCGATAAGGGCGGCAATCCCGCGCTCCCCGACTACGTCGTGCGCCCCGGCTGCGCCGAAGAAGTCTCAAAGGTACTCAAGATAGCAAACTACTACAAGCTCCCCGTCCAGACATGGGGCGGCGGAAGCGGTTCGCAGGGCGGCGCTCTGCCCATGGCAGGCGGCATAGTCCTCGATATCAAGCGCATGGACAAGCTGCTGGATATCGACACCAAGGCCGGAACCATCACCTGCGAAACAGGTATGATATTCCAGACTCTCGAATGGTACGCAAACGAGCAGGGCTTCTCTGTTATGCATCTGCCCAGCTGCCTTACCTGCTGCACCGTTGGCGGCGCTCTGGCGCACAACGGCATCGGCATTCTTTCCACCAAATACGGCAAGATCGATGATCAGTGCCTTTCGGTCGAGGTAGCGCTTCCCAACGGCGATATCATAAATACTCTGCCCGTTCCCAAGCATTCGAGCGGCCCGAACCTTCTGCCTCTGTTTCTCGGCAGCGAGGGCACGCTCGGCATTATGACCAAGGCAAAGTTCAAAATGACCAAGCTTCCCGAGGTACGCCGCCATCACGCGTTCCTGTTCAAGGATATCTCTACAGGCTATGACGCATGCCGCGAGATCGTGCAGACCGTAAAGCCCTCTATCGTACGCCTGTTCGACGAGGCCGAAACCGTTTCTATCATCAAAAAGGTCATCGGCTTTGAAAAGCGCGGCTCGTTCATGAACCTCACCGTTGAGGGACATGCCAAGATCGTTGCCGCCGAGGAAGAGCTTATACTCGATATCTGCAAGAAGTACGACGCGGAGTATCTCGGCACGGAGTACGGCGAAAAGTGGTTTGAAAACCGCATCACCTTCTTCTACCCCGGCTACATCATGAACAATCCGCAGATGTTCGGAACTCTGGACACCGTTGCGACATACGACAACATAGAAAAGATATACTGGGCGATGAAAAAAGCCGTTGAGGAAACCTATGACGGAGTGCGCTTTATCTCTCACAGCTCCCACTGGTACGACTGGGGCTGCATGAACTACTCGCGCTTTATCATCGACAATCCGCCCGAGGATCAGGAAGAGTGCATCCGCCTGCACAACCGCATTTGGAACGCCGGCGTTCGTGCGGCGATTGCAAACGGCGGCGTTATCAACGACCACCACGGCGTCGGTCTGAAGCTCGGCAGACTCATGAAGGAAAGCTACGGCCCGGCAATGCAGGTGCTCCAGGGCATCAAGAAAGAGCTCGACCCCAACGGGATCATGAACCCGTACAAGATGGGCCTGTAAAAAGGCGCGGAAAAATTTTGCGATAAAGAGGTTTTGATATGTTTTCTAAAGACAGTGCAAGACAGGCCGACGCATGCAGATTCTGCTGGATGTGCCGCCATATCTGCCCCGTCGCCGGAGCAACCGGCAGCGAGGCATGGACTCCGCGCGCAAGAGGTCTGATGATCTCGATGATCGAACGCGGAACTGAGTTTGACAAGGACATTGCCGAGGCAATGTACCACTGCACGCTGTGCGACGCATGCGCAAACGACTGCGTCACCGGCTACAAGCCCAGCGAATACACACGCGAAGCAAGAATGCGCGCAGTCGTTGAAGATCTCGCTCCGGCGGCTGTGATCAAGATGATCGACACCATAAGCGAATGCGGCAACATCTTCGGTCTTAGCGCAATGGGTAAGCTTTTCGAAAAAGCAGGCAAGCTGCCCGAAAAGGCAGAGGTTCTGCTGTTTATCGGCCAGACAGCCGAGGCAATGCGCGCAGACACCGGAGTTCATGCCATAAGCATTCTCAAAAAGGCCGGCGTTGACTTCACCGTTCTCGCTGACGAGCCTGCATCCGGCGCATACCTGGGCGAGCTTATGGGCTACACGGGCGATGTTCAGGCAGTTGCGGCACACACGGCGAAAATGATCGCCGACACCGGCGCAAAAACGCTTGTCGTATTAAACCCTGCCGACGCCGCGATGTTCAAAGAGCAGTACGGCGCCTGGGGACTGCTTAGCGGAATTGAAATTGTCACCGCAACAGCATTCATAGCCGCTCTGATCGCCGACGGCAAGCTCAAGGTCAAAAAGGCCGGCATTGCCGGTTCGCTTCAGGAGCCCGTAAAGCTCACACGCGCTCTCGATGAGATCGCGCCCTTCAAAGCCATCGCAGACGCCTGCGGCATTGAACTGACCGAGCTGTTCCTTAACGGAAAAATGTCACGCTGCATTGGCACCGTGCCGTTTGATGTGTACGCACCCGAGGTCGCAGCGCAGATGGTTCGCGTAAGATGCGAGGACGCTGTGCGCCTTGGCAGCAACCTTATCATAACCGCCTCCCCCGACGATTTCTATATCATGAGCAAGTATGCTACCGACGGCGTAAAGATCGCTGATATTTACGAGATTCTGGACGGACTTTGCTGATAAGGCGGTGCTATTATGGCAGAAAAACTACTTTTGGGCGTAGACCTTGGAGGATCATCCTCCAAGGCAACGCTTATAGATTCGCAAGGCAATGTGCTCGCCACCGCCTCGCGCGAATATCCTGCATATTCTCCGAAGCCCGGCTGGCTCGAGCAAGATGCCGATGATCTTTTCGATGCGGTCATAGTAAATATCAAGGCATGCATCGAAAAGTCCGGGATCGACGGCAAAGCGATATCGGCGCTGGCCATTGATGCCGCAACGCACATGGCCGTGCTCTGCGACGCAGACGATAAGCCTCTGCGCAGATTCATACACTGGTCGGACGCAAGAAGCGGCGCGCAGACAAAGTTTTTGAAGGAAAACTACTCCGAGCTGCTCAGAGAAAGCTCCGTAAACTCCGTAAGTCCGGCATGGACCTTGCCGCAGATGATGTGGCTGCGTGAAAACGAGCCGGAAGTTATCAAAAGCACACGCCGTGTTTATTTTGCCAAGGACTATGTTCGCCACCGCATAACCGGGGATTTCTGCACCGACTCGATCGAAGCGATGGGCGCGATGCTCTGCAATGATCACACGAGCCGCTGGGTCCCGGAGCTTTGCGAGCTTGCCGGTGTTTCCGCCGATATGCTGCCGGAGATCAAGCAGCCCGGTGACATTGCCGGTTTTGTTCTTCCCGAGATCGCCGCGGCAACCGGGCTTGCTGCCGGAACGCCGGTCATAACCGGCACGACGGATACTGCTTTGGAGGTCTACGCCTCCGGCGCCATTGCCGAGGGCTGCGCGACCGTAAAGCTTGCAACTGCCGGCCGCATATGCCCCATAACCGCAGACCCCATAGCAAGCCACCAGTTTTTTAACTACCGCCACGTTATCCCCGGCCTCTGGTATCCCGGAACGGGAACGAGAAGCTGTGCTGCGTCTTACAAATGGTACAGAGATATATTGGGAACAGACGAATCCCGGCTGGCCGAGGAAAAGGGCACGAGCGCTTACGAGGTGCTAAACCGCGCCGCCGAGGCAGTTCCTGCCGGCAGCGAGAAGCTCTATTTCCATCCCTACCTTCTCGGCGAGATGACTCCGTATTACGACGATAAGCTGCGCGCAAGCTTTGTCGGCGCCGGCATGCACCACACGAAGGGTCACTTTACGCGCGCCGTTATGGAGGGCATATCCTACTCCATGCGCGACTGCCTTGAGGAAATAAAGGCGCAGAAGATCGCCGTCAGTGAATACCGCATCATCGGCGGTGGGGCAAAGGGCAAGCTTTGGCGGCAGATACTCGCCGACGTTTTGGCCACTCCGCTCACGAGCACCGTAGATAACGACTCGTCCCTCGGCTCAGCTATGCTCGCAGGCGTTGCTACCGGAGTGTTCGCCGATTTTGATGACAGCGTCAAAAAGTGCGTCACCGTTGCCGACGTTGTGACCCCCATTCCTGAAAACGTGGAGATCTACGAAAAAGGCTTCAGAGATTACCGCACTATACAGAAAGCTCTTGCAGAGGTCTATCACGATATCATCTGATTTCGGAGGCGCTATGAATATATTAGTATGCCTGAAGATCGTCTCTCAGGCCACGTTTACTGACTCGCTTACCGACAATGACGACAGGCTCTCGGGCGGAAGGCTCGGAATAAATCCTGCCGATGCCTATGCCCTTGAGCTTGCGCTCAGGATCAAAGATAATGCCCCGGAGACCATGGTGACCGTCGTCACCATGGCTCCTTCCTACGCAGAGAACGTTCTGCGAGATGCTATTGCAGCCGGCGCTGACCACGCTGTCCTCGTTTGTGACAGCGCTCTCGCCGGCTCTGATACTTTAGTCACGGTAAATATCATCGCCGCGGCAATAAACAGACTCGGCGGCTTTGATCTCATTCTCTGCGGACGCAAAGCGATCGACAGCGAGACCGGACACATTGCGCCGCAGCTGTCCGAGCGGCTCTGCCGATGGCGGCAGCCGTGACCGCATTTGCTATCGACGGCGATACGCTGAGAATATGCTGCACAAACGACGGCGTTTCGGCAGAATACGAAGGTGCCGTTCCGGCAGTGCTCTCTGTCTGCAACGGAACGGATATGGTGCGCAGTCCGACCGTCATGGGTATGCGCCGAAGTAAAAAAGCCGTCATAGAGCATCTCACGCTTGCCGACATCGGGATTTCCGCCGAAAACGCCGGCCTGCACGGCTCACCGACACGCACAGCGGCGGTCGAGACCATGAGCTTCAGAAAAGGCAAAAAATGCGTCTGCACCGATGCGGACGCCGGCGCACAGGCGCTCATTGAGCTGATCAAAGGAGGCAAACGCGATGAATAAACCCAACGCGATCGTCGTAGGCAGTGAGATATCGCCGTCTTTTCTCGGACTTGTTCGCCGCGCCTTTGAGCTTTGCCGCGAGAGAGCGCTTTCACTCACGGCCGTTATAGTCTCGCCAACCGAGCCTGCTGATGCAGGGCAGCTCATATATGCAGGAGCCGACCGCCTGGCGCGTATTGCGCTTTCGGTTCAGGATATCAACGCACCTGTTGCTGCGGCAGAGAGCATATCGCAATACGCTTTTTCTGAAAAACCTGAGTTTATTCTGTTTGAAAGCTCGTCGTTTTTCTGCTGTGTCGCTCCGATGACGGCCGCGAAGCTCAATTGCGGCATAACAGCAGACTGCACAGCGCTCAGCTGGGCAAAAAACGGCACATTGCGCCAGACTCGGCCTGCCTTCGGCGGCAGAAAGCTTGCTCATATAGAAAATACCTGCACCCCGGTTCTTGCAACCGTGCGCAAGGGCGTATTCAAGCTCGCTTTTTCCGAAAACGCGCAAAAAGCGAACATGCCTCTCATCCCCTGCCGCGAGGCAAAGCACATTTGGACGCAGACCCGTGTTATCGAGGACGCAGTGTTCGGCACAGACCTTACGGGCGCAAACATCATCGTCTCCGGAGGTCTCGGCATGGGCAGCCGGGAAAACTTCAAAAAGCTACACACCCTTGCCGATATGCTCGGTGCCGCGGTCGGAGCTTCGCGCGCGGCGGTTGCAGCCGGATACGCAGGATATGCACACCAGGTTGGGCAGACAGGCGTTTCGGTAAGGCCGGACATTTACATTGCCTTCGGCATATCAGGCGCTGTGCAGCACCTTAGCGGCATATCGGGCGCAAAGAAAATATATGCCGTCAATCACGACCCGAAAGCGCCCATCCACGAATACTCAGACTTCTCCGTCATCGCCGACTGCACATTGGTGCTTGACAAGCTTATAGAGAAAGCAGGTAGTTGACCATGCTCAAGATCCCCTACGGGAACACATACATTGAATTTAACGAGGGCAGCGCTAATGTTCTGACCTCAAGCATAGATACGCTCCGTTCAAGCGGCAGTGGAAGCGATATAGTCCGCCGCGCTATGCTCAGTCCGATAGACAGTCCTCGCCTGAGCGAGCTCGCGCGCGGAAAGAAAAACTGCGTTATCATCATTTCCGACCACACTCGCCCTGTGCCGAGCCGGGATATCATCCCCAACATGCTGCTTGAGCTGCGCGAGGGAAATCCGGATATTGAGGTCACGCTGCTCGTTGCAACGGGCTTTCACCGTCCCACCTCGACCGCCGAACTTGCCGCAAAGCTCGGCAGCAAGATCATGGAAAGCTGCCGCATAGTTGTCCACGACTGCCGCGACGAGAAATCGAACGTGCGCATAGGCACTCTGCCCTCCGGCGCGCCGTGCGTAATTGACAGGCTTGCTGCCGAAACTGATCTTCTCATCGCCGAGGGATTTATTGAGCCTCACTTTTTTGCCGGCTTCTCCGGCGGAAGAAAGAGCGTTCTGCCCGGAATATGCGACAAGGTCACGGTCCTTGGAAATCATTGCAGCAAATTCATCGACAGTCCCTTTGCACGCACCGGAATACTTGACAGCAACCCCCTACATTGTGATATGCTTGAGGCAGCGCGTCTTGCTAAGCTTGCATACATCGTCAACGTTGTCATCGACGAGAATAAAAAGACCGTTGCGGCCTTCGCCGGCAACTATGTAACGGCGCACCGCACAGGCTGCGATTTTCTGCTTGGCTATTGCCGGGTAAAAGCACAGATGGCCGACATTGTCATAACCTCAAACGGCGGCGCTCCGCTCGACCAGAACCTTTACCAGTGCGTAAAAGGCATGACTGCCGCAGAGGCCAGCTGCCGCAGGGGCGGCACAATAATAATGTGCGCCGAATGCGCCGACGGTCACGGAGGCGAGGGATTCTATAAAGCCCTGCGCGACTGCAAAAGCCCGGCCGAGCTATATGCCCGGCAAATGGCCACTCCGCAGGACCAAACCGCGCCCGACCAGTGGGAAAGTCAGATTCTTGCCAGGATACTGATGCATCACAAAGTAATTGTCGTATCTCGCCCTGAAATGCAAAAAACGATTGAGGATATGAAGATGCAGTACGCGCCAAATCTGGATGCAGCTTTGAAAGCTGCCAGATGCGGCAGCTCGAAAACCTTGACGGTTATCCCGAATGGGATATCGGTCATCGTTGCAAATCAATGAGGAGGTCTGAAATGACGAAGTACAACAAAATTACGCCTGAGATTGCTGAGAAGCTTCAGGCCATCGTCGGCGCGAAACGCTTTTTCGCCAAGGATGCGGTGAAGGACGATTTCAGCCACGACGAAATGCCGATTTACGGCAAATACTATCCGGAGGTCGTCTGCGAGGTCGAGAGCACCGAGGAAGTCTCGCAGATAATGCGCCTTTGCTATGAAAACAACATACCCGTAACTCCGCGCGGCGCAGGCACTGGACTTGTCGGCGGCTGCGTGCCGCTGTGCGGCGGAGTTGTGCTTTGCACAACTCGCATGAACAAAATTCTTTCCTACGACATGAATAACCTCGTCGTGCATATTCAGCCGGGCGTTCTGCTGTGCGATCTGGCAGCCGACGCGCTGACGCGCGGCCTTATGTATCCGCCTGATCCCGGCGAAAAGACCGCGACGGTCGGCGGCAATGTTTCGACAAACGCAGGCGGCATGCGCGCCGTCAAGTACGGCGTTACGCGCGACTACGTTCTTGCAATGACCGTTGTTCTGCCCGACGGCAGAGTTATGGATCTGGGCAAGACCGTTTGCAAAACAAGCTCGGGCTACAGTTTGCTGCACCTGATGATCGGCTCGGAAGGCACGCTCGGCATTATAACCGAGCTTACGCTCAAGCTTATTCCCAAGCCGAACATGGACGTGAGCCTCATTCTCCCCTTTGCCGACGTCGAAACGGCAATCGCCTCCGTTCCTCAGATAAAGCTTGCAAACCTCGATCCGCAGTCGATAGAATTCATGGAGCGCGACATCGTTGATTCCTCTGCGGCTTTCACTGGCAACAGCGTGTTCCCGACAGTTGTAAACGGCAAGGAGGCCGGCGCGTATATACTCGTGACTCTGGTCGGCGACAGCGAAGCGGAGCTTACCGCAAAGATGGATCGCCTCGGCGAGCTTGCCGAAAAATGCGGCGCATACGACACGCTCGTTGTTTGGACAGACGGCCTTAAAAAGGACGTTTGGGCGGCGCGCAGCGCGTTCCTCACCGTCATTGAGGCCGACACTAAGCTTCTTGACGAGCTGGACGTTGTCGTTCCCGTTGACCGCATCGCCGAATTTCTCGTCTACACCCGCGCAGCCGGCAAGGCAGAGGGCATTGCCATCCGCAACTTCGGCCACGCCGGCGACGGCAACCTGCACATTTACTGCTGCGCAAACGACATGGAGCTTGACGAATTCAAGCGCCGCAGCAAGACCGTTATGGACAAGTGCTACGCAAAGTGCACCGAGTTCGGCGGCCAGGTCTCCGGCGAGCACGCCATCGGCCATGCCAAGAAGCAGTATCTGCTCGAATCGGTCGGCGAGACGGCATTCGGGCTGATGCAGGCGATAAAGCAGGTGTTCGACCCCAAGGGCATACTCAATCCCGGCAAGGTCTGCACTAATGTCGAGGAGGGCTGAGAAATGCTGAATATTCTTGTCTGCGTAAAGCAGGTTCCCGATATAAATCTTGTTAAAATGGACCCCGTAACCGGCAGTCTTATACGCGCCGGCGTTCCGGCCATACTCAATCCGCTGGATGCAAACGCGCTTGAAGCGGCAGTCAGAGTCAAGGAAGCGTATGGCGGCAGCATCACCGTCATCACCATGGGACCGGACATGGCCAAGGAAGCTCTGCGCGAGTGTCTCGCCGCAGGAGCCAACAGAGCCGTGCTGCTGTCCGACCGCGCATTTGCAAATGCCGATACGCTCGCAACGAGCTACGTTATCGTCTCGGCAGCCAAAATGCTCGGCGATTTTGACCTTATATTCTGCGGCAAGGAGTCGCTCGACGGCGCAACCGGCCAGATGGGCTCGCAGCTGGCAGAACGCTTCGGCGCAAGCCAGATATCGTCCACCGCAAAGATCATCGAGGTCGATACCGATGCGCGCACCATCACCGCAGAGCGCGATCTTGAGCGCGGCGTAGAGGTGCTCAAGGCCCAGTATCCATGCCTGCTGACGGTCGAAAAGGCAAACTTCCGCGCGCGCATTCCCAATCTCAAGAGCTGGAAAGCTTCGCGTACGGCCGAGATCGAGGTGTACAACTCCCACACGATACCCGGACTCGATCTCGAGCAGATAGGCGATCCCGGCTCGCCGACGAAGGTTCCGCGCACCTATCCGCCCGAGACAGGCTCCAAGGGCAGCATGATCGACGAGGGCAGCACGGAAAAGAATGTCGATAAGCTTCTTGAGCTTATTGCCGATGTGCTTTAAGGAGGTGCAGGCATGAACAAGACTGATTTTAAGGATATGTGGGTCTTTATCGAGCGCAACGGCGACAGCGTTCTGCCCGTATCGCTCGAGCTGTGCTCGGAAACGCGCAAGCTGTGCGACGCAAGCGGCGAAAAGCTTGCCGCGGTCATCATCGGCGAGATCAGCGACAGTGAGCTTCAAAAGGTGCTCGACTGCGGTGTGGATAAGCTCATCCGCGTATCCGGCATGGGCTACGATTTCTGCCTCGAGCTCATGGAACTTCGCATTTAAGACCTGATGCGGAATTCCCTCGCGGCGAAGCATTTTGCTGATCAGCTCAGAAGTCTCAATGGTGATGGTACCAACCAGAACCGGCTGGTTCACGGCATGTGCCTCTTTGACTTCCTCTACGACTGCGTGGAATTTCTCTTTTTTCGTCATGTATACGGCATCGTCCATATCCACACGGATGACCGGGCGGTTGGTCGGGATCTCGATAACGTCCATGCCGTAGATATCACGGAACTCCTGCTCCTCAGTGAGGGCAGTACCGGTCATACCGGCTTTTTTCTCGTATTTGTTAAAGAAGTTCTGGAACGTGATCGTTGCCAGAGTCTTACTCTCTCTTCTTACTTTTACGTGCTCTTTTGCCTCGATTGCCTGATGCAGACCATCGGAATAACGACGGCCCGGCATGATACGGCCGGTGAACTCATCGACGATCAGAACCTCGTCGTCTTTGACTACGTAGTCCTTGTCGCGGTGCATCAGATAATTGGCACGCAGCGCCAGGATCACGTTGTGCTGGATCTCCAGGTTCTCCGGATCGGAGAGGTTCTCGATATGGAAGAAGTTCTCGACTTTCTTCACACCGTCATCGGTCAGGGTAACGAATTTGTCCTTCTCGTTGACGATGAAGTCTCCGGTCTCCTCGATCTCCTCGCCCATGATCGCAGTCATCTTGGTCATCTCGCCGCTTGCCTCGCCGCGCTGCATCTGGTGTGCCAGAATATCTGCGGTCTCGTACAGCTTGGTGGATTTGCTGCTCTGTCCGGAAATAATCAGAGGTGTTCTTGCCTCGTCGATCAGGACGGAGTCGACCTCGTCGATGATACAGTAAGCAAGCTCTCTCTGTACGAGCTGCTCTTTGTAGATCACCATGTTGTCACGCAGGTAATCGAAACCAAGTTCGTTGTTGGTGATGTAGGTGATGTCGCATGCATACTGCTGGCGGCGCTCATCGTTCTTCATATCGTTCAGAACGACACCGACGGTCAAACCGAGGAATCTGTGGACTTTGCCCATCCACTCAGCATCTCGGTTTGCCAGGTAATCGTTGACGGTAACGATGTGGACACCGCGTCCGGTCAGTGCGTTCAGGTAAGCCGGAAGGGTGGAAACAAGGGTTTTTCCTTCACCGGTTTTCATCTCGGCGATACGGCCCTGGTGAAGGATGATACCACCGATGATCTGTACACGGTAATGCTCCATGCCAAGAACTCGTTTCGCACCTTCACGAAC
>ENA-ORMR01002079-ORMR01002079.1-human-gut-metagenome-genome-assembly--contig:-NODE-2079-length-13395-cov-3.109445_pt1 | contig 13395 bp, 8 predicted proteins | sample MGYA00242107_ERZ509003 | MGnify/ENA primary metagenome ERZ509003 (study PRJEB26280, sample SAMEA2338699) | human gut metagenome | biome: human gut; feature: human-associated habitat; material: faeces... | reverse complement strand
TTCTCAATATAAACAATCCGAAGCCGGAGCCGCTTGTACGGAATTTGATTCTGAATCAAGGGTTCCTAATCGTGAAGAAATGGCGGCGTTATTTGTTAATTTGTTTTTAATTGATAATGGCGGAGAAACGGTTTTGAACGCTCTTTATTGGACATCAAGCGTTATATCTTCAACAAAGGCTTGGTATTTTTGGGTGGAAACAGGCTATGCTAATAGCGCGCGTGCACGTACGCAGCCAATGAATGTTAGATGTATCAAAAGATAAAAAAAGGAGCCTTTAGGCTCCTTTTTAATACATTCCTATTATTTCTCTGACCTGTCCAACAACTTCCTGAATTTTCTTGCGTGCTTTTGCACTTCCGTCCATAATGATTTCACGGACAAGTTCAGGGCGCTCTTCGTAATAACGGCGTTTTTCGCGTATTGGCGCAAAGCGTTCGTTAATTACTCTTGCGAGTTCACGTTTGCACTGTGCGCAGCCGCGTTCTGCACCACGGCATTCCTTGTCTGTAAGCGCAATTTCTTCAGGTGTGCCGAAAATCTCCCAGTATTTAAACGCTACCAGGCAGTTGTCAGGGTTACCGAGGTCGTCTTTTCTTACACGGTTTGTATCTGTAATAGCGGTCATAATCTTTTTAGTTGTAACTTCTTCGCTGTCAGAAATCTTGATGTCGTTGTTGAACGATTTACCCATCTTGTTTCCGTCAAGCCCGCAGATTAATGAACATTTGTTTAAAATCGGTTTTGGTTCGTTGAAGAAATCGGTTTTATAAATATTATTAAATCTTCTTGCGATGTCGCGTGTAATTTCAATATGTGCAACCTGGTCTATCCCTACCGGAACGCATTGTGCGTTTACAGCCATAATATCCGCGCTCATTAAGACCGGATAGCCCATTAAACCGTAGCTTATTTGAGAGTTTAAACCCTCTTCGCCTTTAGAACGTAAGATTTTTGCCATATCTTTTAAGGTTGGGTCGCGTTCTACCCAGTTTTGAGGTGTAATCATACTCAAATATACGTTTAATTCTGCAATTTCAGGGATTAGCGATTGAACATAGATTGTTGATTTTTCAGGGTCTATGCCTGACGCAAGCCAGTCGATTACAACATCATTAACGTCTTGTTTGAGGTTTTCGGTTTTATCATATTTTGTAGTTAAGGCATGCCAATCTGCAACAAAGAAATAACTTTCATACTCATTTTGTAATTTTACCCAGTTATCAATTACGCCTAAATAATGTCCAAGGTGTAATTTACCTGTTGATCTCATTCCTGATACGATAATTTCTTTCATAGTTGCCTCCATTGTTTCACTATATCAAAAAAATATAAAATTTGCATTATCACTTCAATTCTGGTATAATGCTGCTATGAAAATATTAGGTATCGACCCTGGAATGGCAATAGTTGGTTATGGCATTTTGGAACAGGAGAATGCAGATTTAAGGGTATTGTCATCAGGCTCAATACGAACAGAGAAAACTTCGCGGGAATCAGCCAGATTATTGGAAATATATAATGATATGGAACTGATTGTTAATAAGTTCAAACCGGATGCCGCTGCTATTGAAAAACTTTTTTTCTTTAGAAACAGAACAACGGTAATGCCGGTGGCACATGCAAGAGGTGTAATATTAACTGTACTGGAAAAGTATAATATACCTATATTTGAATACACTCCTATGGAAGTAAAACAGGTTTTGACCGGGTATGGCAGAGCTGATAAAAAGGAAGTCGAAAAAATGGTAAAAATTTCACTTTCTACAGAAAATTTACCAAAATTAGACGATACAATTGATGCAATTGCAATAGCAATATGTCATACTCGAAACATATAGTGAGGAATGAATGCAATTTGATGATTTCGAAGAAAATCTTAATTTAACTATAAAATGGCTTACGATAGTCTCATTAGTAGCTATTGTTATTTGGTGCCTGATAAGTTTTGTAAAACTTTTTATGCCTAAAGATACTAATACAGTAAAAGACAGAGCCGCGCAAGAAATGGTGAAAAAGGATGCTGCATCTGATGCCGCCGCAACTGATGAGATTTTGGACTTGGAGAATAGCACTACCGCGGAAGAAGAACTTAAACTTTTCCTTGGTGAAGATGAGGCACAAACTTCAAGTCATGCCGGTTATACTTTCAAGGTTAATGTTAGAGAAATGCCTGACAAACTCTTTTTTGACAGTATCAAAAATGAGGATATGCTTGCGAGAAAACGTGAAATTATTAACCAAAAAGTCGGTGAAAACTATATCGACAGTGTTCTCTCATTCGGCACTTTGGAACGCTGGAACCCTGAAAGTTTTCCGTTAAAAGTATTTATCCAAAAACCGGCAGAAGTTCCGGCGTCTCACATTAACGAGATTAAAAATGCTTTTGTTAAATGGCAGGATACTACTAATGGTTTTATAAGTTTTGTTTATGTTGAAAATCCCGAAAGTGCGGACGTTGTTTGCTCTTATCCGCCGGATTTCTACCGTTCCTGCAGCTCGGACGAGTCTTCTGTAACTTCAAAACAGTATTTTACTTATGATGACGATGGCTATATCAAAAAATCTAATATTGAACTTACCTATAAAGATTGTAACGGTGAGGTATATTCAGAAGATTTGGTTTACGCGTTTGCATTGCGCGAAATAGGTCACTCTTTAGGGCTTAGAGGTCATAGCGGAATGTTCCAAAATAAGGTGCTCTATTACCCTACACCAAGCAAAAATGAAAGCGTTAGACCGGAAATTAATGTCGCTGATATAAATACACTTAAATTAATTTATTCAGTCTTGCCGGATAAAACAAATACTGATTTTTCAGAAGAACAACGCAAAAAACTTATTAAACCTGAAGAAGTTTGGGGTGATAAAGTTGAGCGCAGTGTATCTTCCGAAAAGGCAATTCTTTATAATATCGAACTTTCACCGGATATCCCGTCTTTGCATATTGCACTCGCAAACCACTACAGTGAACAGGGTAAATATGATGAGGCACTTGCAGTTTATTCAAGAAGTATTGTAATGTTGAACGACGCAGCATTCAAAGCCCGTGTTTATGTTAAAATCGCAGATGCATACAGCTCTCAACATCGCTACCTTGAGGCTCTTGAGGCTTATAAACTGTCATTAAAATCTCTGAATGACAAACATAATCTCTTTAACGTTTATTTTAACTTAGGCTTTATTTATTATCAGCAAGCTAAGTATAATGAGGCGTTAAAAGCATATCAAACAGCTATCCAATTTGTTAGTAACAAAGATGCTTTCTATAGATTGTTAATGAATTTGACAAGTATTTATATAAAAGTCGGCAACTATACTGATGCGCAAAAATGTGCAGATAAAGCATATTCTCTTGAACAAACAAAAGATAGCATTTATCTCGTTGCTTATACAAGATTTTTGAATGAAGACTATCAGGGCGCGGAAAATTATATTTCCCAATCTGTTGAAAAATACGGTTCACTTATGGGATATGCACTTCTTGCCCAAATTTATTACAAAACCGAACAATACGGCAAGTTGAAAAAACTCCAACCGCAAGCAAATGCTGCGTTCCCTAATAATCCGCCGTTTGTCTTTCAATAAAGGGTGAAAATGGAAAAAGAAACATTAAAACAAATTGTAATATTAAGCGCATTGTGCGGTGTTGCACTGGCGCTTTTTGCACTGTTGCCCGTAATAGTTAAACTTGCTGTATTTATCCTGATGACCTGTGTTTCTCTGCCTGTAATATTTCTTTTGCGCAGAGCCGGTGCGTTGCAGTCATTTACGGTTAAAGAAAGCCTTATTATAGGTGCAATTTGCGGTTTCGTTTCGTATGCGGTGTTCTCAATTGTCTATTTGCCGCTTGTTTATTTATTAAGCACTATTTTTGCAATCGGATACCTCGGAGGGTTCGTTCTGATGCTGAAACTTAGCAATTTTGGCTTGATAATGATGTTTACAATTTTTATATCAATCGTGAGCGTTTTGTTCAATTCGTTTACTTCTTTGGTATACTTTTATATAGCAGATATAAAAAGGAAATTATAAATGGCAGAATTTAATTCAAAAATAAAAACGATTGAATGGGTAGATACTTATTCAAAAATGGTTGACCAAACGGTTATTCCGCACGAGTTTAAATATGTGAATATTACAAGCGGCGAAGATATGTTCAACGCAATCAGAACAATGATTGTCCGCGGCGCTCCTGCAATCGGAATTGCCGGCGCTCACGGTGTGATTTTGTTTGCACAGGAACTTGCTCAACAAGGACTTTCACGTGAGGCGTTCGTCGCGGCACTGTTAGAAAAAGCTGATTATATGGCAACCTCCCGTCCGACGGCGGTAAATTTGATGTGGGCTGTTAAAAAACAAAAAGAGGTTATTCTTGCAAGCCGCAAAGATGCAGCAGGAATTATCGAGGAATTAAAAGCTAACGCAATTCAAATGGAAAACGATGATATTGCGATAAACAAAAAAATCGGTGACTATGGCGCGGAAGTTGTTCCGAAAGGTGCAACTATATTAACGCACTGTAATGCCGGTGCGCTTGCAACGGTCGGATACGGAACCGCTTTGGGTGTTGTTCGTTCCGCTTTTGCAAAAGACAATACGGTTCAGGTTTTTGCGGATGAAACAAGACCACGCCAGCAAGGCGCAAAAATTACAACTTTTGAACTTACAATGGACGGAATTCCTACAACGCTTATCACAGACGGAATGTGTTCATATTTTATGAAAAAAGGTATGATTGACATGGTCGTCGTTGGCGCGGATAGAATTGCAGCGAATGGCGATGCCGCGAATAAAATCGGAACTTATACTGTTGCAATCGCGGCAAAATATCATAATGTACCGTTTTACGTTGCGGCTCCGCTTTCTACGATTGACACCTCAATTGCAAGTGGTGACGAAATAGTTATTGAAGAACGTGACAGAGAAGAAGTTACGCATATTAACGGTAAAATCATTTGCGCAAAAGAGGTTAACGTAATCAACCCTGGGTTTGACGTAACACCGCACGAACTTATAGCCGGAATTATTACCGAAAAAGGAATTTTAAGACCGGATTATAGAAAATCAATTGCAGAAGCATTCAAGGCATTATAACTATTTGTTAAATCTGTTGCCAACAGCTTGTTTTTTGTTTTGAGTTTTGGCAATGATGCCTTGAGTTCTTTGATTTTCTTTAAATTTTTTCTTTTTCTTTTGGTCTTGGTTGTTACCGCTGTTATCTTGACCTGCGTTAGATGTAGCGAGTTGACCGGCAAGAGTAGCACCTTGAGAACCGAGTTGAATTGCAGCGTTGCCTAATTGAGATACCGGAGCGGTAACGCCAACAACTGAAGCAGCTGCGCCAACGATAGAAGCAATACCGCCGAGGATGTTGCCGTTAGCGATATCAGCGCCTGCGCTGGTTGCAGCCCCTGCAGCGGTAACAATAGCACCAACTGTTTGGATAGTAGCACCGGTTGCTTGTAATGATAAGCCTGATGCCATTTGGGTGAGACCAGCTGCCATTTGAGTTGCGCCGGTAGCTATTTGAGTTGTTCCTAAAGATATTGCTTGTGCGCCTGTTAGAGTTGTAGTCTGACCGGTGGTGACTAAAGTTACACCTGCAGCAGTTTGCGCAGCACCAGCAGCGGTTTCAGTACCACCTGACGCGGTTAGTGTCGCACCGGAAGCTGTCATTGAAGCTCCGCTTGTTGTTAAACTTGTACCTGATGCAACTAAAGCGGCTCCGGCTGCAGCCGTAAACGGGTTAGATAACATTGCAGTACCTGTTGAAATCATTACGGTACCTGCGGTGGTCATAGCAGCACCGGTAGCACCTACAGTAGCACCTGTTGCAGCCATTGTAGCACCTGTTGCGGTCATGGCTGTACCGGTCGTAACTTCTGCGGTTACTGTTTGAGCGGTACCTGTTGCAATAAATGTTGTACCAGCTTCGACAAGGGCAGTACCTTCAGTGACTTGTGTCGTACCAGCTGTTAATTGCGCTGTACCGGTTGCTTCCTGTACAGTACCAACTTTTGTTACAATCATACCTGCTGTGGTTGTTAAACCACCAGCCATTTGAACATATCCTGCATATTCTTTAATTTTTGCGATACGTTCTTGTTTTTCTCTTGCCAAACGTTCTTTTCTTGCTGCTTCTGCTTGTGCAAAAGCCTCTTTTTGAATGTTTTCCATTACATTGTTGTTTGCACGGATTTGCATGTCATTTAATCTGGCTTGTTTGTTAAATGCTGCTGTTCTTACGGCTTCCATACTGGTTCTGATTTGTTGAGCTTTGCCGTCTCCGTTGCCGCCTTGCATTTGGCTTATGTCAAATGGCTTTTGAGTTGTTCTTTTTGCTGCTTTAATTTCAGGTTGTTCTTGTTGCGCATTGTCTTTTGCCATTTGCGCTTTTTCTTGTTGTTTCGCAGCTTTTGCTTGTTGCTTTTGTTTGTTTTTAAGAGCAAGGACATTACCTTTGCCTTGGGTAGAGTTTCCGTTATTATTTCCTTGGTTGTTGGTAGTAGTTGTTTTTGCTTTTGAACCTACAAGAACGCTGCCTGATGCAAGGCTGTCACTTTGAGCAACAAAGCCTACAAAATTAGGTTGTTTTTCTTTATCAGATGCAAATTCAATTTTGTCTGAACCTTCTGGTGCTTCAACTTCTTGAGGTTTTTGTTCTGCATTTTTTTGAGCTGGAGCAGGTTTTTGCTCTTCTTTTTTATTTTTAGGCTCTTCCGGCTTTTCTTCTTCAACTTTTGCTTGTTTTTTAGGAGCTGCAGCTTTAGCGGCTTTTTTAGGTTGTGTAACCGGTTGCGGCTCTTCTTTTTCTTGTTTAGGTTGTTCTTGTGCCGGAGATGATGCTTTACTTTTATTTGCTTCTTGTTTTAATTGGTTTTCAAAGTTTGTCAATTGTGTTTGGTCTTGTTGCAATTCCATATTAATTGCATTCATTTCAGCAACAATACTTTGATTTTCAGCAGTAGCTGCTGCAACAGCACTTTGAGTTTCAGCAACGTTGGTTTCGACTTCTGCAACAAGTCCTTCAACTTCGCTGGAAATAGTTTCTGCTTCACTCATTTCTTCTGTTGTTTGGTCAGCTTGAGCTTGAACTTCATCTTGATTTGAGTTCGCTGCGGTTTCTTCACCTTGTTTTTGTTGGTCTAAACCAAGTTTGTCGTAGTCTTGACCTTCTTTATCAGCTTTTTGGGCTTCTTTTTCTGATTTATTAACTTTTTTGGTTTCTTTTTTAACGACTTTTGCTTGTTTTTTCTCTTGTTTAGCTTGTTTTTTTATTGTTTTTTCATCTTTTTTTACTTGATCTTCACTGTCTTCTGCGCTTTCACTAGCGTCAGCTTCTTGATCGGCTGCATTTTCTGGGGTAAGTTCCTCTTCTTCTTTACCTTCTTTTTTGCTGTTTGTTTTAACTTCTGGGTTTTCGTTTTCTTTGACTTCTTCTGCTTTTGCTTTTTCTTCTTGTGCTTTTTTGACTTGTTCTTCCATTTTTTCTGTTTCTTCTAATGCGGTGGAAGTTTGTTCGTTTGAAGTCTCAATTTTGTTTGATGCTTTTTCTACAGGAGCTCCTAAGAAGAATGATGTTTTCAAAATCGGAGACATACTTCTTGCTTGTTTGATTTCTGTAGAATATCTTTCGTTTGTTTCAAGGTCGGCTTTGAAATCATTTTTGTATTTTGTGAAAACGGTTTCTTTTTCACCGGAACCTTGTTCTGTTTCTTCTTTGTTTTCTGTTTTGTCAGTTGTTGTTTCTTCTTCGGTTTCGTCAGCTTTTGCAGGTGCGCTTTCGAGCAACTGTGGAAGTTGAGCTTTTAATTGCTCAAGAATTTCTGTATTGTCTGTTCCTAAAACTGAAGATTGAATACCATTGTTGATGATTAAGGTAAGTAATTCAATAGTAGACATTCCGCTCAAATCTTGTTCGCCGTTAGCCGCAAGTTGTTCTTGAACTGCGGAATTTATTTCTGCTTCAATAGCATCAACTGTAGCCAGTGAATCATTTGTTTTTTCGTTTGATTCTGAAACTTGATTAGAAGCGATTGCACCGGCAGCAAGAGTTGTTGTGCTGTTTACTGTTAACGCCAAACCAACAGCAAGCATTTCAGTACCGAGAGCTGTGTCTTCGGTACCTTTTTTGATTAATGCAAGACCTAACATCATTGCAACAGGGTTCCACCATTGTGCTGCAAGGACTGTACCAATTGCAATTTCGCTTGCACCAAGAGCGGTTCTTGCTGCACCGGCGGTTGTTCCTAATGCTGCATAACCAAGGTTTGTAGTTGCGTTAGCGTTAGTTTCTTTAATATCTTGTTGGAAACCTTTATTTGTTTCAAGGTCTGTTTTATAGTCTTGACGGTATTCTTCATAAACTTCTGCCGGATCTTGAACATCGTTTGCTACGCCTGCTGATTCTGGGTCTGCGCTTTGCGCTGCTTGTTCTTGTTTGGCTTGTTCCATTTCGATTGTTGCTTCAATTAGAGATGGAATTTGGCGTTCAAGACCTGTAAGTTTTGAAACGTTTTCTTTGCCTATTGCAGAAGATTTTTTACCGTCTGCCATTACAAGGCTTCTTTGAGGTGGAAGCTCATCGTTACCGGTATACATTTTGCCTAATAAAGATTTATCTTTATTTAAAGATTCATCTTCATCAGGTTCTTCTGTATCATCTGTTTCGTCAGTATTTTCAGTTTCGCCGCCTTCGCTTTCAATTTCTTCTGCTTGTTGGCGTTCAATTTCGTCAAGGCTTTCGCCGGCTGTTGTAATATCTTCACCGGAAAGACCAATTTTTTCATCAGCTTCTTTGTTGATTTCCAAGCCTTCTGTTGCTGAAACGGTCAATGCGGTACCGCCGGCAATCATTGTAGCGCCTAAGCCGATTTCCATTGCGCCGGTGTTAATCATATATGTTGCAATCGCAATAACGAATGGGTTCCACCAGCCGGCAGATGCTAAAAGTGCGTTACCTGTTACAACATTGTAGATGCCGACGCCGGTCATATATCCGCCGCCTGCGATAGTGAAAGCTCCGGTGTAAATGCTTTCTTTCATTTTTTTGTCAGCTTCATCAACGTCTTTAGAATATTTTTTGTTAGCTTTTGTAGATGCCTTAAAGGTTTCTCTTAAACCTTCAACTGTTAATGCTTCAGCTTCAGTTGCAGCTGTAAGATCATTTTGGCTTTCTTCTGCTCCGGCTTGAGCTTCTTCCATTGCACCTTCGTTTTCAGTGCCATCTGTTCCTTCTTCCGGTTCAGCTTCTGATGTTTCTTTAACTTCTGTGGTGTCTTCTTGAACTTGTTCTTCTTTTTCATCAACTACTGCTGATTGGGTTTTTAATTGTTCTACAAGTTTAAGTGCATCTTTACCTTTCTTTTCTGAATCAACGCCTTCTTCTTTGATTAAGCGTTTAAGTTTTGGTAAAGAAAGTGATTTTGCGTTGACATCTTCAAGTGTTGAATCGCCTTCAGCCATCATTTCTTCATCAGTTTGTTCTTCATCGGTTGCATCAGTTGCAGCTTCATCAGATGCTTCACTTACGCCTGTACCGTCAGTGTTTGATGGGTCTGTTTCTGCCGGTTCCGCGTCAGTTTCTTCTTGCGGAGCTTCAACTGTTGTAGCATCAACTTCCGGTGATGCCGGTTCATCAGAAACACCATCTATTGATGCTTTAGAATTGATTTTAATGCTTGGTTCTGCGATACCTTCATCGTTTGTAAGAGGTTCAACTGTGTAAGACGGATCTTCTAAATCAAAATTAGCTGTGTCTGCAGTATCTTGCATTAACAGTTGAACTTCTTTGATTGTAGTGTTAACGTCATCAGCAAAGTATTGAGTATTAAGACCAACGGTGTGCGCTGTTTCGGAGAACTTTTTGCTTCCTGCCAAGCCTACGGCACCAAGTACACCTGCGATACCTGCACCAATCAATCCGCCAAAGATACTTCTGTTTTTTTCTGTTTTTTCGAACTCTGCTAATTCTTGTGCAATCAAAAGCGTTTCAGAACCAAAGTCAAATGCTGTTTCTGCTTTGCCTGTTACTGTGGAAAGTTTTGCACTGATTTTTGTGAAATTTTTTGTTGTGCTGTCGATGCTGTCTTGATATTTCTCGTCTTCTTCTCCGAATAAACCTTTAAGCTCTTCAAATCTTTGTTGTTCGCTGCCGTTTAATTTTTCACCGCTTTCAAACTTAGCTTGAAGATCTTTCCATTCTTTTACCAATGATTTGATGTTGTTAAGAGATTTTTCTCTTTCTGCTTCTGCGTCAACTCTTGCTGCTTCCATTTCTCTTTCGATTGGATCTAATTCATCCAAATAAGCCTCAAGTTCTTGAGTTTGTTCGTTGCATTTGTTAACGAAGATTTTAGTGATAGTTTTGATGTTGAGTAAAGGATTATTTTTTAAGGATGTGTAAAGGTCGTGTGCGCTTGAACCTTCGGTATCGGTTGTCATTTCAACAGCGTTAGTGTCAGCCATAGAATATGCCCAATCAAGAATTTCATCAGGTATAGTAACACCGTTGTTTGCCATACCGATGATTTCATCGTAGCTGAAACCGAAGAATGCGCTGCTTTTGTCGTCTGTATAATAAATCTTTGAATTGCTATCTATAACAACGTTAATAGTTTGTAAACGTCCTTTTCTTGCATTATAAATTCTTTCTTCTTCAGAACCTGGTTCAAAATCAAAAGAAGGATCGTTTGGATGAGTAAAGTAGTACTCATCGTCTGCCATGTATTCGTCAAACATGCCATAGAAATTGTTTTTTCTATCTCTTATTACAGCTTTCATTTGAGATTCAATTGACATAACTAGACTTTCCTTTACTCGTTTCCTTATTCTTGATGTCGGAATTTCTCCAATAATCTTTAGTGTTTTACGGGCTTTTGTTACAAATCTTAATAACTAAACCAGGAAAGGCAATTTTTTTGTAAAATACTTTTTAATAGATATAGACAGCGTAGCCACGGGTTGACACACGTGAGTGTGGCAAGCAGGTGGCGGAGAACTGCTTTAGAGAGGTATTTATGAGAGAAAATTCTGATGAAAAGAATTTGAAACTGGTTTCCGGCATTGAGGAAAAAATGCCTGATAAACCCGTGCTTTCCTCTAAAGTTACCTCCCCTATCAGAAAAATGTTGTTGGATTTCAATAAGGAAAAGGCTAAGGATAAATTCAGAATAATGGATTTATTCAAATAGAACTATGTATGAAGTGAAAAAACGTGTTTACGCGTCGCTTTCTAAAAACCAGAAGTCGGCGTTGTGCAATTATCTGCGGGCATTTGTTAAAAAAATGCCCGAGATTAGTATTGAGGAAATTTGGCAGAAGTTCTATGATGATGAAAAATATTATCTTGAGATGAATGCCTCCCGATTTGAATTTTTATGTGATATTATTGATGAGGAAGATTTTTATAACGATACGATTTTGTTTATTCGGGAGTGCAAAAAGTATTTGGATTATAAAAAATCGCAAGAACCTATTATTCAGGCGCAAAAAGTTTTTGAAAGAGCTGAAAATGAAAAGCGAAAAGCCTACTAAAAAACAGCTTTATTACTACGATGCACTTTGTAAAAAGTACGCGCTTGAAAAGGATAATACGGAAGAGTTATCAAGATTTGATTTAAAAGAGAGAATTTCAAGGATTATAGATGAGCATAAAGCGGATTATAAAAATATTGACTGACGGAGGTATTGAGCCAAACGAGGCGCGTGTTGAGGCAGAACTTTTGCTGGAGCATTTTTGTAATTACGACGCCAAAAAGGCGATTATGGGTGTTGAATTGGCTGAAAATGATTTAGCCTTTGTTGAGGGAAAAGCGCGTGAACGTGTCGAAACCCGTCGTCCAATTCAGCAAATAATCGGATTTGCAGATTTTATGGGCGAAAAGTTTATTGTGAATGAACATACGCTTATTCCGCGTGATGAGACAGAACTTCTTGTTCGCGAAGCCGTTAGAATTATAAAAGAAAACGATTTGAAACAGGCAATTGAGATAGGGGCGGGTTCCGGCTGTGTTGCCTGTATGATTGCAAAATTGTCAGAGGTTCCTGTTATCGGTGTTGATATTTCGAATGAAGCTCTGCACATTGCACTTGATAACGCTACGAAACACAATCTTTTTAATAAAGCAATTTTCAGAAAATCAGATGTTTACTCAAATGTTCGTGAGCGTGAAAAATTTGATATTATAGTTTCAAACCCTCCGTATATACCGCTTAGTGAAAAGGGAAAACTTCAAAAAGAAGTTGAATTTGACCCTGAAATCGCACTTTTTACGCAGGATGAAGACGGAATTGAATTTTATAAACGAATTATCGAGGGCGCAGCGCGGTTGTTTGTTAAACGCGGGTTTGTGGTTTTTGAACTGGGTATTAATCAGGCGCCTTTAGTGGAAAAACTATTTATTGAAAACGGCTTTACAAACATAAAAATTACAAGAGACTTAGCCGGAATTGACAGAGTTATTTCTGCGGAGCTGATTTTGGAAGAGTAAACCAAAATTTATTTTTGCAGCCTGTCATCGCCTCATAGTGGATTTCGCCGTGGTGAAGCTCAACAATTTTTTTACAGATATACAACCCAAGACCTGTATTTATAGTTTTGGTGTTTTTGTTATACTGAACAAATTTTTCAAAAATGTCTTGTTTTAGATTTTTTGAACATTCCCTGTCGCTTTTGTTGATGATTTCTACAATGAAATCAAATTCCGTATCTTTTAATTCAATTGTAATCGTTGATTTTGGGATTGAATACTGGTTTGCATTCGTTAAAAGATTGTTTATAGTACGCTTGATTTCTATGTAATCAACATTGCAAATACTGTCTTTGGTATGGTTCCGGAATGAAATCTTTTGCTCTTTGTCCTGCGTTAGATAATGAATTTCTTCAATACACTTGCGAATAATATTTTCAAGCGGGTATTGCTCAAACTGTAAAATTATTTCGTTTTTTTCACTCTTGTATTTAAGCAAAAGATTTTCAACTAAGTTTTTCATATATTTTGACGCGCTAAGCATATCGCAGATTAGCTCTCGTTCAAAATCATCTGTGCCCGAAGTTTTATTTTTTAGTAAAATCTCAAGTGCACAAATTTCTGCGTTAATTGGCGTTTTTAAATCATGCGTAACCATAGCAAGAAAAGTTTCTTTTGTCTCTTCCAACGCGTCCTGAAGAGATTTACTTTTAAGAATGTTGTAAATTTGTGATTGTACAACGTTGATATTAAAAGGCTTTTCTATATAAGCAATAGAACCAAGATTATATCCGGTGATTTTGTTTTCTGCATCTGATAAAGCCGAAATGAAAATAATCGGAGTATTTTTGTTAAGCTCTGTACTCTTGATTACTTGCGCCACGTCAAAACCAGAAATTTCCGGTATCATAATATCCAGTAA
>ENA-ORMR01002076-ORMR01002076.1-human-gut-metagenome-genome-assembly--contig:-NODE-2076-length-13403-cov-3.614849_pt1 | contig 13403 bp, 16 predicted proteins | sample MGYA00242107_ERZ509003 | MGnify/ENA primary metagenome ERZ509003 (study PRJEB26280, sample SAMEA2338699) | human gut metagenome | biome: human gut; feature: human-associated habitat; material: faeces... | reverse complement strand
GGAAGAGAAGTCCGAGCAGGAGCCGCTGAAGGTATGGGGTCACATCGAGGGCAGCGAGATCGTAAAGGCTCAGTCCCCGCTGATCACCACACAGTGCCTGAGAGTTCCGGTTTCCAACGGCCACTTTGCAGCAGTATTCGTAAACTTCGAGAACAAGCCTTCTATGGACGAGATCAAGAAGATCTGGGCTGAGTACGCAGGCGAGCCGCAGGCGCTGAAGCTGCCGTCCGCTCCGAAGCAGTTCATTCACTACTTCGAGGAAGACAACATGCCGCAGGCTAAGCTGCACCGCAACCTTGAGGGCGGTATGGCTGTATCCGTCGGCAGACTGCGCCCCGATACAATGTTCGATTACAAGTTCGTGTGCCTTTCTCACAACACACTGAGAGGCGCCGCAGGCGGAGCTGTTGAAATGGCTGAGCTGCTTGCTGCAAAGGGCTACCTGGACTGATATCTCCGTGAAAGGATAACCCATGAAAAAGACTATATTTACCGGCGTAGGCACCGCCATCGTCACCCCGATGAACGCCGACGGCTCCATCAATTACGATGAGTTCGGCAAGCTCATCGAGTTCCAGATAGCCAACGGCGCAGACGCTCTCGTAGTATGCGGCACCACCGGCGAGGCTTCCACCATGCCCGACGAGGAGCACCTTGAGTGCGTCGGCTACGCCGTTAAGAAGGTCGCTCACCGAGTTCCTGTAATTGCAGGAACCGGCGCGAACGATACCGCCCACGGCATCAGACTTTCCACTGCCGCTGAAAAGCTCAGCGCGGACGCCCTGCTTCAGGTAACGCCATACTACAACAAGGCTTCCCAGCGCGGACTGGTAAAGCACTTCACTGCTATCGCAAACAGCGTGAAGATACCGATAATCCTTTACAACGTTCCCAGCCGCACCGGCTGCAACATCTCCATTGACACCTACAAGGAGCTTGCAAAGGTTCCGAACATCGTTGCAACTAAGGAAGCAAGCGGCAATATGTCCCTCGCTGCCGAGATCGCTGCTTATACTGATCTCGACATCTATTCCGGCAACGACGACCAGGTGATGCCGATTCTTTCCCTCGGTGGAAAGGGCGTTATCTCCGTGACCTCCAATCTCATGCCGAAGGAGAAGCACGACGAAGTCGCTCTGTTCAACGCAGGCAAGCAGGCAGAGGCGCTCGCGATCCAGGCTAAGATCCTGACGTTCGAGAAGGCTCTGTTCATGGACGTCAACCCTATCCCTGTCAAGGAGGCTCTGAACATCATGGGCTTCAAGGCGGGCGAGTGCAGACTTCCGCTGTGTTCAATGTCCGACGAGCAGATCTCTAAGCTCAGAAGCACGATGGAGCCCCTCGGGTTAGTAGGTGCAATAAAGTAAATAATGCGGGCGGAATCAAATGCTTCCGCCCGATATGCTAACTGGCATTTCTGCAAAAATCTGAAAGGAATTACAAATGACTAGAATCGCAATAACAGGCGCATGCGGAAGAATGGGCAGAGTGATCGCGGGTCTTGTTAAGGAGCGCGCGGACTGCACCATCATCGCCGGCATCGACAAGCTCGGCGAGCAGTACGACGAATTCCCGGTGTACACCAAGGTGTTCGACATGCCCGAAAAGCCCGATGTTATCATCGATTTCTCGCACCCCTCCGCGCTTCCTGACCTGCTCAGCTATGGCAAGATGAACAACGTTCCGCTGGTGCTCGCCACGACAGGCTACACCGATGAGGAGCGCGCGCAGATAACCGCGGCTTCGGCTCAGGTTCCGGTGTTTTTCACATTCAACATGTCGCTCGGTATAAACCTGCTTGTGGAGCTTGCGCGCAAGGCTACTCAGATACTCGGCGGTCAGTTCGATATTGAAATCGTTGAGAAGCACCACAATCAGAAGAAGGACGCGCCTTCCGGCACTGCAATAATGATAGCCGAGGCAATCAACGAGGAGCTGGGCGGCAAGGATCATTTCGTATACGACCGCCACAGCGTTAGAAAGCCCCGCGACAAGGACGAGATAGGAATGCACGCTATCCGCGGCGGCACAATCGTCGGCGAGCACGACATAATTTTCGCCGGACACGACGAGGTGATCACACTGTCGCATTCGGCACAGTCGAGAGAGGTTTTCGCAAACGGAGCGGTCAACGCCGCAGTATTCCTTGCGGGCAAGCCTGCTGGAATGTACGCAATGTCTGATCTTATCAAGGAGGGCTGACAATGAATATCACAGTAACAGAAAACGTATCAGCAGTAACCTTTAATAATGTACCGCTGTACAAGACCATTATGGAGGACACCCTGACCGCTGTCGCAGAGGCAGGCATCAACATTGACATGATCTCCATGACCGCGCCGACATCGGAGCGTTTCGGCTTCGGTTTCACGCTGGACGACGACGATATGCCGAAGCTGCTGACCGTGGTTAAGCGCCTGAAGGAGAAGCACGACATCACTCCGATGATCAACAGCAGCAACCGCAAGATTGTTATTAAGACCGGAGAGATGGAAGCGCAGGCTGGTTTTGCGGCTAAGGTATTCAACCTGCTGAACAAGATAGACGCGATGATTCTTCTGATAACCACCGGTGTTGACGAAATTTCCGTACTTATCCGCGAGAGCGACGGCGAGGCGGCTGAGGCAGGTCTGAGGGAACTGTTCAAGTGAGCGTGCTGAATTTGATTTCGACCGCCGCGGCGACTGCCGAGGCTGCAACGCACGAAGCGACGATAAACGACGCAGTTCACAACCTCGTTGAACACCCGGAGGAAACGGTGAGCAAGTTCAGCGAGTTTTTCCATAACATGTGGGACGCGATAGTGCGCGCAGTTCCGACGATAATTCTCGCGATCATCGTGCTGATAGTGGGTCTGATAGTCTGCAAGCTGGTGCTGAAGCTCATCAGCAAGGGACTCGACCGCACGCGGCTCGACCTGACCGTCACGAACTTTACAAAGCAGTGCTGCAAGATCGTGCTGTATGTTCTGCTGATAACCGTGGTTCTGAGCACGCTGGGAATTCCCGCGACCTCGATCGTTACCGTTATCGGCACCGCCGGCGTTGCGATAGGCCTTGCATTGCAGAACAGCCTTTCAAACGTTGCGGGCGGCATTATGCTGATGATTAACAAGCCGTTCAAAATAGGCGATTACATCTCAGTTGCGGGTGTGAGCGGCACCGTAAGGCAGATCACGATACTGTACACCAGGCTGGATTCAGACTCTAACCAGGCGATATTCATACCGAACGGGCAGGTTTCCGGCGCGACTGTTACGAACAACAACAGCAACGGTATCCGCCGCGTGGATATGGTGTTCTCAATAAGCTACGACGACGATTTCGAGAAGGCGCAGCAGGTTATTTTCGAGGTGCTGAAGCGCAACGAAAAGATACTGAAGGATCCCGCGCCTATCGTCAGAATGCTGGAGCATGCGGCAAGCTCGATAAACATCGCGGTACGTCCGTGGTGCAAGTGCGCCGATTACTGGAGCGTGTACTTCCAGACTATGGAGGATATCCGCGCAGCGTTTACAGCGGCGGGAATCTCGATCCCGTTCGACCAGCTAGACGTGCACGTTGTCAAGGAATGATCACAGGGGAGCAGATGGTATACGTCTGCTCCTTTTTGTTTATTTTTTGACTGTTGCTGCAAATAGTCTGTATAATTATTCAAAAAATACTTGAACAAATCTTAAAAGTGTGGTATACTAAAATAGATTAAATATGTTCGCCTGAAACTCAGGAGGTAAGTATGGATAAGAAATCAAACAAGCCGGTCGGCACCATCAAGGTGTCCGAGAGCGTTATAGTCAAGATGGCAGAGCTTGCGGCTGCCGAGATCGACGGAGTTTACTGCCGTGGTCAGGCTCCAGCTCCATCGAATACCAAGTCAAAGGTGCTGGGTCCTGTTCGTGCAAGGCTGGGCGAGGATACTGCGGAGATACGCGTTGATATCGTCGTGATGGAAGGCTTCAACGCTGTGAATGTCGCGGAAGCAGTCCAGAAGAGCATAAAGTCAGCTATACAGAGCATGACGAACTTCACGGTTACAAAGGTAGACGTTAACGTTGCCGGAATAAAATTCAAGGAGAGCGCGGAATAAGCGCAACAACGAAAATGGAAGAAAAACTTAGCAGAAGAGAAGTGCGCGAGGGCGCATTCATAATACTTTATCAGACCCTTTTCGGTCAGACCCCCCAGGAGATAACAGAGGCTGACGAGGAGGCGTTCGGTCTTGCGCGCAGCCACGAAACCGACCTCATCGTAAACGGAGTTCTCTCCCACGACGAGGAGATCACCGGAATCATCGCGAAGTACAGCACCACCAGGTCGGTAGCGCGTATTTCAAAGGTGAACCTCATTATCATGAAGATCGCGATTTATGAGATCAAGTACGACGACAAGGTGCCCGGAGCCGCCGCCATCAACGAGGCGGTCGAGCTTGGCAAGAAGTACGCATACAAGCAGGACTGCAACTTTATAAACGGCGTTCTGAACTCATATCTTGAGGAATTCGAGAATGCCAGGGATTGATTTCGGCCTTGACAGGTTCGGAAGGCGCGACCCAGACCCGGTGATGACTGTAACTCAACTCACCGCCGCGGTAAAGTCTGCGATAACCTCCATGCCGGAGCTGTCGCACGTTGCGGTCGCGGGCGAGATATCGTCCTGCACACGCTCGGCGAAGGGGCATATTTACATAACCCTAAAGGACGGTGCAAGCGTTGTGAGCGCGGTGGTCTTTGCAGGCTCTGCACGGACTCTCACTCACCAGCCGCAGGTGAACGAGCAGGTAGTCTGCTACGGCTCTGTGGACGTTTACGGCGGTCAGGGCAGATATCAGCTCTACTGCACTGACATCACGCTCCAGGGCGCAGGAACCCAGGCGGCAGAGCTGGAGGCGCTCCGGCGCAGGCTGGAGCAGGAGGGGCTGTTCAGCCAGCACCGTCCGATACCTGCCATGCCCAGGATCATCGCGGTGGTCACTTCCGCAGGCGGAGCCGCGCTGACCGACATCAAGAACGTACTTGCAAGGCGCTGTCCGATGGTGAAGCTGCTGCTTATTCCTGCCCTGGTGCAGGGCGCGGAGGCTCCCGAGTCGGTGGCTGCGGGAATACGCCGCGCACAGGACACCGACGCTGACGTTATCATATTCGGCAGAGGCGGAGGCTCCGTGGAGGATCTTTCCTGCTTCAATTCCGAGGTGATAGCCCGGGCGGTCTACGCCAGCCGTATCCCAACGATATCCGCAGTAGGCCACGAGCGCGACTACAGTATCTGCGACTATGCCGCGGATCTCCGCGCGCCGACTCCTTCCGCGGCGGCGGAGCTTGCTGCGTCAGTGACCGCCGATATGATGATCGACGACCTCAGCGGCGCACTGAGCCAGATAAGCAGCCGAATGTCGCACTACATTGCGGAACGCGGCAGCATGCTTGATTCCCGAATGGCGCTTATCACTGCGCTTTCGCCCGCGTCCAGGCTCCGGACTGCTTCGCAGCGGCTGGATTCTATCGAGCAGCAGATACGCCAGAGCATACACAGCCGGCTTGACAGGCTCGACCGCGCTGTTATGGCAAGCGCCGGAGTTATATCCGCGCTGAATCCGCTCGCGGTGCTGTCGAGGGGATATTCCGTCACCAGCAGCGGCGAAAGGATAGTCACGGAAGCGGGACAGCTTTCTCCGGGCGACGATATCAGCATCAGGCTCGGGAAAGGCTCCGTCACCGCCAGAGTGACTTCAGTCAGCGAGGACTGAACTAACGGAGGTACACAATGGATTTTGAACAGGCAATGAAGCGCCTTACAGAGATATCGGAACTAATGGGCAAGAGCGACCTCAAGCTTGAGGACTCGATGAAGCTTTACACTGAAGCGGTGGAGCTGACTAAAAAGTGCAAGGAATATATCAAAAATGCGGAGCTCCAGGTTCAGACCCTGGAAGCTTCCAACTGATCCGGAGGTCAGAATTTGGATAAGGAAACAGTCAGGGAACAGCTCCGCGATTACGCGGAAATGACCGAGCGGGCGATAGATTCCTACCTGCCCGAGACCGAGTGTCTCCAGAAGAACGTGATTTTAGCGGCAAGGCACAGCCTGACCGCAGGCGGAAAGCGCCTCAGACCCGCGCTCGTGATGGAGTTCTGCCGGGTCAGCGGCGGGGAAGCGGCGTCGGCGCTTCCGGTGGCGTGCGCCATTGAGATGATGCACACGTTTTCGCTGATACACGACGACCTTCCGTGCATGGATAACGACGACATGCGCCGCGGCAGGCCGAGCTGTCACAAGGCATTCGGGGAAGCCAACGCGCTTCTTGCCGGGGACGCGCTTGCGATACTCCCGGGGGAGATAATCGCGAAGGCGGGGCTGAAGGGCACGATATCCCAGGGCGCCGCGCTGAAGATCATCTCGCTGCTCGGGGAGCAGGCGGGCATTTTCGGAATGATCGGCGGTCAGGTGATCGACACTGAAAACGAGGGGAAGCAGCTCCCGGAAAACGTGCTGCTTGAGATGTACCGCATGAAAACCGGCGCTCTGCTGGAATTCTGCTGCCGCGCGGGAGTTATCACAGCGGGCGGCGGAGCCGACCTTCAGCTTGCGGCGGGAACATACGCAAGGAAGCTGGGACTGGCATTCCAGATAATCGACGATATCCTGGACGTCACCGCTGACGAGAATCTGCTCGGCAAGCCGGTAGGCAGCGATAAGGAGAGCGGGAAGTACACATACGCCGCCGTTGTGGGGCTTGATAAGGCACGCAGCGAAGCGGCAAAACTCACCGAAGAGGCAGTCCGGGCGCTGGCTGCGTTCGGGGACAGAGAGTTTCTGGAGGGGCTGACGCGCCTTCTGCTCGAGCGGAACTACTGATCGTCCGGAGGAAGTAATTTATATGAATATTTTTATGGCGAACCCGACTGTGACGGTCGGGCTGATATCGTTTATTTCAGCGCAGATAATCAAGACAGCGCTGTTCGCGATAAAGCAGAAGACCTTCAACCCCGAGCGCATCACGGGCGCGGGCGGCATGCCGTCGTCGCACTCGGCGCTGGTGGTATCCGTTGCGCTGTATCTGCTGCGGCTGGAGGGATTTTCAAGCTCCACGTTTGCGCTTTCGATAATCATAATGGGCATAGTTATCTATGACGCGCTCAGCGTGCGCTATAACGCCGGGCTCCACGGCAAGGAGCTGAACCGCCTGCGCAAGGTGATAGACGAGATGGACGACGAGATCTCCAGGCTCAGCGGCGAGGAGCGCGACGAGAAAATGGAGGAACTTTCCGACCGCAAGGATTTCAAGGAGTTCCTTGGTCATAAGCCGATAGAGGTGCTTGCAGGAGCGCTTCTGGGAATACTTATTGCAATGCTGTTCCCGCTGCCGGCGTAAATTTGCGAGGAGATCATGATACTAGACGATTCAATAAATCACGAAAAGATATCAAACATGACCCTGCCCGAGCTGAAAGAATTATGCCGTGAACTGCGGCGCTGCATTCTGAACACCGTATCCGAAAACGGAGGCCATCTTGCCTCCAACCTCGGAACAGTGGAGCTGACGGCGGCGCTGCACTTTGTTTTTGACGTAAAAGAGGACAGGATCGTGTGGGACGTAGGCCACCAGGCGTACGCTCACAAGCTGCTCACCGGGCGCTATTCTGAGTTCAGCACGCTGAGAAGCCTAAACGGAATATCCGGCTTCACACGCCGGAAGGAGTCCACAGCGGACGCTTTCATTTCCGGGCACAGCAGTACTTCAATATCGGCGGCGTTCGGGATCGCATCCGCGATGAGATTACAGGGACGCCGCGGAAGCGTAGCTGCGGTGATCGGCGACGGAGCGCTCACCGGCGGCATGGCGTACGAGGGTCTGAACAACGCCGGAAAGAGCAAGGCTCCGCTGGTGGTGATACTTAACGACAACGCGATGTCGATATCCAAGAGCACCGGCGCGCTGGCGCTTTATCTGGCGCATATCCGCTCCACAAAGAAGTACTACTGCGCGAAGGAGCACGTAAAATCCCTGCTTTCAGCGGTCCCGGTGGTGGGAGATAAGCTGGAGCGCACGATACGCACCGCAAAGGGGCTTATCAAGGACGCGATATACGACAGCAGCAACATGTTCGAGAATTTCGGGTTCCAGTACATCGGTCCGGTCAACGGCCACGACCTTGAGGACATGATCGAAGCGTTACAGGTCGCGAAGATAATGCGCCGACCCTGCGTTGTGCATGTGTTCACCACGAAGGGAAAGGGCTGGAAGCCTGCGGAGGAGAACCCCGGCGAGTACCATGCGGTCACAAAGAAAAGCTCTGCGCCCTCCGGCGAGACGTTCACCGAAGCCTTCGGCAGGGAGCTTGAGCGCATAGGCAAATCCGACAGCCGCGTATGCGGCATCACTGCGGCGATGAAGTATGCCACCGGCATGAACTACTTCAAGAACGCCTGCCCGGAGCGCTTTTTCGATGTCGGCATAGCGGAGCAGCACGCGGTGACTTTCGCCGCAGGCCTTGCCGTGGAGGGAATGCTCCCGGTGTTCGCGGTGTACTCCACGTTTTTGCAGCGCGGCTTCGACCAGATTGTGCATGACTGCGCGATAGAAAAAACGCATGTCACGTTAGCTGTCGACCGCGCGGGCTTCACCGGCGAGGACGGCGAGACCCACCAGGGAATTTTCGACGCGGCTATGCTGGCTTCAATTCCAAACACCACGGTGTTTTCCCCGGCAAGCGCCGAGGAACTCCGTCTGTGCCTGAGCGAGGCGCTCTACAACACGGACGGAGTCGCGGCGTTCCGCTCCCCCAAGGGCGGCGAGAGCGGCTCGGTGGAGCCGTCGGTAAGCTGGGACTGGTCGGGGAAGCGAGGCGGTACGCTGGCGGTGAGCTACGGAAGGCTCTCCGCAATTATGACGGCAGCAGCCCGGGAGGCATCCCAGCGCGGAGAGCCGGTGGACTGGCTCCGGCTGGTTCGGATTAGCCCGATTCCAGAGGAAGCGCTCCGGACTTCGCTTTCCTACAAGCGGGTGGTGTTCTTCGAGGAGGGAATACTCCAGGGCGGCATAGGCGAGCGTTTCGGGGCGGCTCTGCTGGAGATGGGATATTCCGGCGGTTTCGAGGTCGTCGGGGTGGACGGTCAGTTCGTTCCGGCGGGGACTGTCGCTCAGCAGCTTGAGCTGTTCGGGCTTGACAGGGCTTCCATGTCGGCAAGGCTGACTAACCTCCCGGGAGGGAACCATGCGACTTGACATCTATCTCACCGAGAATTCGCTCTGCAAGAGCCGCACAGCGGCGCAGAGCCTGATAAAAAGCGGGGGAGTTTCACTAAACGGAATCCCCTGCACGAAGCCGTCTCAGGAAGTCGGCGAGAGCGATACGGTCGACATCATCGGGGAGCAGCTCCGGTATGTCGGCAGGGGCGGGCTGAAACTGGAAGCCGCTCTGGACAAGTTCGCGCTGGATATTACCGGCGCGGAGTGCATAGACATCGGTTCCTCAACGGGCGGCTTCACGGACTGCATGTTACAGCATGGCGCGGCGAAGGTCTGGGCGGTGGACGTCGGCAGAGATCAGCTTGACGAGAGCCTGCGACGCGACTCGCGGGTAGTCTCCATGGAGCAGACGGATATCCGCACGGCGGATCTGCCGCAGGTGGACTTTATCGGCACTGATGTGTCGTTTATCTCGCTTAAGCTGATACTTCCGCACATATACCGCCTGCTGAAAAGCGGAGGGAGGGCTGCGGTGCTAATCAAGCCGCAGTTTGAAGCCGGCAGATCGAACCTCAGCAAGAAGGGGATAGTGCGCGATGAGAAGGTGCGGCTCAGGATACGCGATGAGATAGCCGAGTTTGCACAGGGCTGCGGATTTTCGGTCATCGGCACGGAAACCTCGCCGATAACCGGCGGCGACGGAAACACAGAATACCTGATGTGCCTTGAAAAGCGCTGAGCTTTCAGGCAGAACGGAGGCAGGCATGAACGGAAAAAGCGTCATGATAGGCTATAACCGCAGGGACCCCAAGTCGGTACGTATCGCGGAGGAAATATGCGCAGAGCTGACCGCGTCGGGATTTGCTCCGCTGTCGCTGAAATACGACGACGGCGGGACGGGCGGTCTGAAGGGCGCGAAGTCCTCCGAGAGCGGCGAGGGCTGCGTATGCATGATAACCGTCGGCGGCGACGGCTCGATAATATCGCACGGCAAGCTGGCGGCGGTCTGGGGAATTCCCCTGATGGGCGTCAACACCGGGCGGCTGGGATTCATGGCGAACCTCGAACCCGGCGATATAAAGCGCATTCCGGAAATAATTACCGGAAATTTCAGAGTGAGCCGCCGCATGATGATGTCCGTGGACGTCAGCTATGCAAACGGCGGGAAGCTCCACCAGAACTGCCTGAACGACGTCGTGGTGTCCCGGGACAGCAAGTCCAAGCTGCCGGAATTCTGCGTTTACTGCGGCGAGACCGAGGTTTCCAGGCTGCGCGCGGACGGCGTGATATTCAGCACTCCGACTGGCTCAACGGCGTACTCGCTGTCGGCGGGCGGGCCTATAATCGACCCTGCGCTCCATTGTATCGAATACACCGCGCTCTGCCCGCACTCGCTGTTTTCCAGACCCATGATCTTCTCTGCGGAGCGTGAAGTCACGCTGCGGGTGAATTCCTATCAGGACAGCCGCGTGACGATAAACTTCGACGGCGACAGCGGATATCCTTTCGATGAAGGCGACGTGCTGACGCTCCACATAGGCTCCCCGGATCTTATGCTGATCGAGACCGGCGAGGGATTTTTCGGGTCTGTGAACCGCAAGCTGATGCAGCCGCTGAGATGACGAGGTACTCATGATACAGAATTACGACGAATTCATAACAGAGCTGCACCGCGCTGGGTTTTCCCTGGGCGGCGGGAGCAGCAAGGGAATATACGCGGCGGTGCCTTTCGACTGGACGGAGCAGCCCGCAGGAACTCAGGTGCGCTGGCACACCGGCGAGCCCGACACCGACCCCTGGGAGTGGCGCATGCGCGTCCTTGAGGAGCGCAGCGACATCGCCTACGCGAAGGTGTTTTTCCGTGGGAGCGGCTATATAACCCGGGAGTGGTACCCATTCTTCATGTCAGTCCGCCGCCAGGGCATGACCTTTGAAGATATGTGGGAATCCGGCAGGGTAAAGGAGCTTTCACGCAGGATATACGAGGCGGTCAGGGATAACGGCAGGGTCGCAATGCATGATATAAAGCGGCTTGCGGGGCTGTCCGGCGAGACATCCGCGCACATTGAAAAGGCTATGACCGACCTCCAGATGAGCATGCTGCTGACGATATGCGGCAGGCAGCAGAAGCGCAATGCGTTCGGGGAACTCTACGGCTGGAGCAGCACGGTATTCTGCACGCCGGAGGAATTCTGGCACGCCGAAGATACCGGAGATATCCCGCCGGAGGAAGCAGCGGAGAGGATACGCGCAAGGGTGCTTGAACTCAACCCTGACGCGCAGGAGCGTAAAATAAGGAAGTTCATTTACGGCTGAGAGGTACACTATGGATAAGAAGCAGCGGCAGCGTGCTATACTCAAGATAATATCCTCGCAGGAGGTCGAAACCCAGGAGCAGCTTGGCGAGCTTCTTGCCGAGGCGGGCTACCCGACCACGCAGGCGACGGTCTCAAGGGATATGCGCGAGCTGAAAATACGCAAGGGAATGGCGGAAAACGGCGTGAACTGCTACTATTCCCCGGAGTGCGAGAATCCACCGGAGTACAGCAGCGTGTTTGCTCAGGCGGTGCTGTCCATAGATTACGCGATGAACATCGTGGTGATAAAATGCCGCCCGGGTCTTGCGAATGCCGCCTGCGTAGTCCTGGACGACGAGGAGTTCGGCTTTGTGGTCGGGACCATAGCCGGGGACGACACGATATTCGTGCTCACCAGAACTGAAAACCACGCCGTGCAGCTTATAGAGCTGCTCAAAAAGATGATGACGAGATAAGGAGAATGCCGCTTGTTAAGAGAACTTTCTATTGAAAACCTTGCAGTTATAGAAAAAGCCTCCGTGGAATTCGGCGGCGCGTTCAACGTTTTCACCGGCGAGACCGGCGCGGGCAAGAGCGTCATCATCGGCGGTATCAACGCGGTGCTCGGCGGCAGGACTAACAAGGATATCGTCCGCAGCGGGGCGCCGAAGGCGGTTATTTCCGCGCTGTTCGACGATATTTCCGACCGCGTGAAGGCGAAGCTGTCGGAGCTTGGTTTTTCCTCCGAGGACGGCGAACTTGTTCTCATGCGCGAGATAACCTCCGAGGGAAAAAGCTCCGCCCGGATAAACGGCAGAGCGGCGACGGCGGCAATGCTCCGGGAGGTCGGTGAGCTGCTCGTGGATATCCACGGCCAGCATGAGAACCGCATTCTCATGAACAACGACAATCAGCGCCAGATTCTCGACAGCTACGGGGAGCTTGACGGGCTGCTTGAGGCGTACCGCGGGGAATTCCGCAGGTTCTCGAAGCTCTCGAGGAAGCTACGAGAAATGCAGGAGGAGAACAAGACACGGGAACTCCGCACGGCGCAGCTAACCGCCATCATCGAGGAACTTACCGAGCTTGACCTCGACTACGGCGACGGCGAGCGCATGGAGGAGGAACTGCAGAAGATACGCAGCACAGCGAAGATACAGGGTGCGCTGTTCACCGCGAATAATCTGCTCAACGGCGAGGAAAATCCTGGCGCGGTGGAGCTTGTCCGACAGTCGATGAACTCGTTTGCGGCGGCGGGGGCGGTGCTTCCGGAGGCCGAGGAAGTCGACGTGGAGATAAACCCCGCCGACCTGCTCGTCGAAACGTTCCGCTCAAGCGGCGCGGGAGGTCAGCATATCAACAAGACAGAATCCGCGATAAGAATAATCCACAAGCCGACCGGGACAGTTGTAGAGTGCCAGGAGGAGCGTTCCCAGTTCAAGAACAAGGAAAAGGCGATGAAGAAGCTGTACAGCAAGCTCTACGAAGCGAAGCTGGAAGCCCGCGACAGCGCCATAGCCGAGGAACGCCGCATACAGGTCGGCACCGGAGACCGCTCCGAGCGGATACGCACCTACAATTTCCCGCAGTCCCGCGTGACCGACCACCGCATAGGGCTGACGCTCTATAAGCTGGACGAGATGATGAACGGCGGCTGCGACGAGGTGTTCGAGGCGCTGCGCCTTGCAGACCAGACCGCGAAGCTCCTCAAGCAGCAGTAAGAAAGGAAATGACCAGATTGAACACAGAGCTTCTGCCGTTTTCCGAGCAGTCGGCGAAGAAAGCGGCTGAAATAATGGCGGCGGGCGGCGTAGTCGGCATACCCCCCGAGACGGTCTACGGATTAGCCGCAGACGCGCGCAACGAAGCCGCAGTCCGCAGCATATTCGAGGCCAAGGGACGCCCCCAGGACAACCCGCT
>ENA-ORMR01002075-ORMR01002075.1-human-gut-metagenome-genome-assembly--contig:-NODE-2075-length-13417-cov-4.995510_pt1 | contig 13417 bp, 7 predicted proteins | sample MGYA00242107_ERZ509003 | MGnify/ENA primary metagenome ERZ509003 (study PRJEB26280, sample SAMEA2338699) | human gut metagenome | biome: human gut; feature: human-associated habitat; material: faeces... | reverse complement strand
CCGAAGGAGCAACAACTGCAGCAGGAGGAACAGCCGCAGCTGCAGGAGGAGCCGCAGCTGGAGGAAGTGCTCTTGCAGTATGTGGAATAGTAGCTTTAATTATATTAATTATAATTATAATAATAGGAGGGTTAGGATTTTTTACAACAATGCCACAATTCTTATGGAACAGAATGAAAGAATTAGCACAAAGTCTTTGGGATGGATTACAAGGGTATGTTATAGGAATTGACGAAGCGACTCTTAATAAAGATGACATTATCTATACGGCACAGTATCTATATGATATGGGATATGACTTAGTTGGAATGGGATTCGCCGAAAGTGTAGAAATATATGGACAACAAGATAAGACTGGAAAAGAAATACCAGTAGAAGATGGTCACACTAAAAATGAAATAAAAAAAGTAGATGCACCATATTTAAGAGCATATTTAGTAGCTGAAAATAGAACATATTTAATAAACAACTATACATTCAACTTAAAAGATTTTGCAAGTAGCTTTTTTGATGGATCATTATTTGATGAAGGATTAGATACCTGGGGAACAGGTATGATAGATCTAGATACAAACCTATTAGATAGACTAGGAATGCCAGCATGGGGAATTAATATTGGAGACATCAATATAGGAGAATTAGTTAAAGGTGTAAGTGTTGACAGAGCATCTAATACAATGAAAATAAGAAGATTAAACATAGGATGGGATGTTTGGAATGCACATTTTGACTATACAACATTTAGCTTAGAGGGATGGACAGGAAGATATGGTAAACCATTTGAATTGTTATATACTTTGCACGTAGCAACGATGGCACCTGATTTAGTAAAAGAATTTGCATTAAATGATGATTTAGATGCAAAGGTTCATGTAAAGTTAAAAGATACAAACTTTTCAGGAACATTATTAGTTGATGGAAGAACTATTGATCAATTAGAAGAAGCTCAAGCATATAGTGAGGAAACAATACAAGCACTAAGAGATTTTGAGAAAGAAAAAGCATCTGATATAAAAACATCAATACCTTATATTTCAAGTGTAACAAAACATTGGTTCAGAAATGTTTACTTTGAAGGAACAGATTCAGAAGGAGCAGATAGAAATACAAAAGTTGGTGTAGATGAAGATGGTGATGATATTGAAGATTATAATGAAGCAGTAGGAGTAAAAACTCAAAAGACAAGAAATCTATCAGCATCAGATAATGTATATGAATTTGGAGACACAACAAGTGAGGAAATGCCATTAAAAGAAGATTATACAGATGCATTTGGAGAAACAGCTGCAGCAGAATTAGCTGGAACTTCAATAACATTGAGTGGAGATGTAGCAAGTGGCGTTGTTCAAGTAAAAGATGCTGTGAGAGGTGTTACAAATCCAACAACAAAGAAGTTATTTAGTCAGAAGTATTACATATATGATGGAACAATTGCAACAGCTCAAAAAATTCAACAAGCAAGAGCTGCAAAAGATAACAGCATAAAAGAAAAAATATCATTTAATAAAGATTCATTACAAGCATTTACAATCCTTGAAGAAAGTGAAACTTTAGATGCACAATATATTTATAGAGATTTAAAAGAACTTGTAATAGAATTAGGATACTTTGAAAGAGAAGACTTTGATCAAGTAGAAAAACAAGTTTTAGAATGGCCAATTCCAGATTATATTCCTGGTGAATGGCCAAATAGAGAAATTGAAAAACAAGTTTTAGAATATGGAACATTAATAGCATGTGATGAAACTGTTGCTGATTCATTGGGAATGTCAGTAGAGGATTTAAGAAAAATGACAGGAACAGATGAGGGCGACGACGATGATAATAGCCAAGATGATGATTACTTAAAAACATTAAAGGGAACATTATTTATAGGTGATTCATATTTTGAAGGATTAAAAAACAATGTAAATATTGAAGATGCAGATTTTTATGTTAAATCTGGAACAACACCTGCATACTGGTTAAAAAATATAGGAACATTACCATCAAGTGCAAGTAAAATTTGTGTATATTTAGGAGTTAATGATCCAGATCAACATCAACAAATGAAAGACTTAATAGATGCACTTAGAAAAAAATATGAAGGAACAAAGATTTATGTAATAGAAGTTATGCATTTAGGTTCAAATTATAATAATGTTGACAGTATGAATAAAAGAATAGATGCATTTAACTATCAAATAAGAGAAAAATGTAAAACATTAGATACAGTTAGATTTATTGATGCATCAGATAAATTAATTTCACAAGGATATTTAAAAAATCCAGATTCTAGTGGAATACATATGCAAGCTAGTGATTATAAGACATGGGCTGAAAATATAGCATATAAAATAAAAGATACAAGGCTTATATCAAGAAATGATACAGATGAAGAATTTGTTGCAAAATTTTTAAAAGCTGCAAAAGAGATAACAACATATGTAAAAGAGAATAATTTTGAATATGGAAACGCAGAATATATGCCACCAAAAGCAGATGGTACGACTAATGATGATGGAAGTAAAAAAATATCTTGTGACAGATTAGTATCTTGGGCATTATATAAGTGTGGATATACAGATCAACCAGAAACTGGATTGTGCGTAAGTGCTAATGGAGATTTTATTGAATATTGCGAAGATAAAGAGTGGAAAAGAATAAATAATGTTGACGATGTTCAAGCAGGAGATATAGTATTTACAAAACAATTAGATAGAGAAGGTAAAAAAGCAGGACATGTATTTATATGTGCAGGTGACGGTTTAAGATATGATTGCGGTAGTCAACAAAGAATAGATGCAAAAAGTCAACCATTTAAAGAAAGCATTGGATCAGACTTTATGTGTGCATATAGAGTAACCGGAGATGGTGTAATAAGCACAGGATTCCAAGAAGGCTTACCTGTTGTTGCAATGGGAAATGGTAAAGTAACTGAAATATATAATGAAGATAATAACATTTTCTCAGATGCAGCATTAACTAAAAAATTATATGGAAAAAACGGAGAAAAAATAGAAGATACTGTTGAAGGTAGAGAGCAATCACTAGAAGGAGTTAGAATTAAACTAACAGATAAGGCATTAAAAGGATACGTTTTAGTAATGTATGGATTTAAGGTAGAAGGAGTATCAAAAGGAGATAAAGTTACAGTAGGCAATCAAATAGGAACTACATTGAATTCAGATATTTGTTTAATTTTAATTGATAAAGACAAAGCTGTTGTAGAAGATATAGAAGAGTATATCAAAGTACCGAAGAAAACCAAAAATTCTAGCACAGGTATATATGCTGATCTTGAAGCAATAGATGAAAATTCAACTGACGCAGAAAAAGTTAGAGCTATAGTAAGTTATTTCATAGAACAAGGATTTTCAGTTGAAGGAGCTTGCGGAATAGTAGGAAACCTAATACAAGAAACTAATTTAGACCCTACTTGTGTAACTGGATCATATAGAGGATTAGCACAATGGGATGCAGGCGGAAGATGGGCGAAAGTTACAGAATGGATGGCTTCTGAAGGATACAATGAAACAAGTTTTGCAGGACAAGTCAGAGCAATATATGAATGTCCAAGTGAAACAGCACAAATGACCGATGCACAGTGGGAAGAATTAAAAGGCCTAACAGATTTGAAAAAAGCAGCCGAATTATTCTGTGTATATTATGAACGTTGTGTAAATGGACAGGATGCTACAGTTTGGTATAAACCAGGAGCGTTATATCAAGATTTAAATAAAAGAAAACAATTTGCTCAAAATGCATATGATATCTACATGGGAGATGATTCAAAAGGTTTAAAGGACGGTGCATAAATAATATAAGCTAGAAAGGATAAGAGTATGAAAAATAAAAAGGAAAAGAAATTAAAAATTGGAATTATAATAGGTCTAGTTTTAATATTTTCAATAATACTTTTAATAATTTTACTAAAAACATATAATTCTAGCAACGTAAAAAAATCAGAGCAACAACTAAAGTATATAATGAGTGACGAATGGAACGATGAGCTATTCCCAAAAGGAATGCCAGCATTTATAAGAAGCTATTCTGGAGAATTAAATGCAAAAAATATTGGAAAATCAATAGATTATGTAGTAAATACAGTAATACCACAATATAAAAAAGATTTATATGGCAAAGATGAAAAAGAAATAACTAAATACTATAATAAAAATAAAAATGCAATAATAATAGACACAGGAATTGATAACATAGATGATTTTAAAAAATTCATAAATGAAATAGTTATTAAAACAAAATCTAATGATTTAAAGTTTGAATCATTTTACATAGACGAGAATTCTATCGAAAAAGATTCAAATAAGACAACAGCATATTTATATATAGAATATGATGGTTGTGCAGAAGTAGATTTAAAAATAGAAGCACTAAAAAATATTGAAAAACAAATATCAAGTGTTAAATATTTTGCAAAATAAATAAAAAGAGTAACTTAAAAGTATACATACTTAGAGTTACTCTTTTTTTAAAAATATGATTTTTTATAGAAGAAAATATTCTAAAAATAATAGTAAAAAACTATTGAGAAATTGAATTATATGTTAAAATAATTATATATGTATAAAAGGAGATGATCACCATAAAAAGAAAAAAGAAAAACAATAATATAAAATATATTATAGCAATAATTGTAATAGCAATAATTATGATGATTAATTTAGTAATTATTATAAAATTAACAAAGAAGCCTAGTTCAACAGCTCAAACAAGCAATACAATAAATTCAACAGCTAGTAGTGAAAGCAACACAGAAGAGGAAGAGAGTCAATCAAGAGATGAAGAAGTTAGAAACTTATCAGAAACAATAAGAATGAAAAGATATATAGGTTTCTTCTTAGAAGATATAGAAAATGGCGATTATCAATCAGCATATGATGTGTTAAATGAAGATTTTAAAAAAACATATTTTACAAATTTAGAAGAATTTAAAAACTATGCAGATAAAAATTTTAATTCATCAATAATGACACTAACATATGATAATGTCGAACGACTTGGAAATAGCAAAACAGGAAATATGTATGTTGTTTGGGTAACAATCTCTAATATGTTTCAAGAAAAATTACAGGATGACGAAGAATTGCCACAAACAAACTTTGTTATAATTGAATATGATTATAATAAATATGAAATGTCATTTAGTGTTAATCAAGAATAGGAGGTTAATATGCTTTTAAAATGGAGATTAAAAATAAGAAACTTCTTTAAAAAATATAAAAGAGTAATTTTTATTGTAGCAATAGTATGGTTAATAATAATAGCAATTAATTATTTGTTAGGACATAAAAAAGAAGAAATAACACTAAACACAACATATAATCCACATGAAGTATTATTAACAAGTGAAACAGATGTCCCAGAAAAATTGAAAACACCAATAGAAGACACGATAGATGACTATGTAAACAAATGCAATAACAAAGATTACTCAGGAGCATTTGAATTATTAACAGCAGATTGCAAAACACATGTGTTTGGAGATTCATTAGATAATTTTACAACATATGCAAGTTCAATTTTTACAAATAAAAAAAGATATAGTATACAAAATTACTCAAATTATGGACAAGCATACATTTATAATATAAAGTTAATAGACGATATTATTACAACAGGACTAACAAACCAAAGTTATGCATATTATGAAGAAAAAATGGCAATAAAAGAAGAAAATGGACAAATAAAATTAAATGTTAACGACTATATGGGATATAGTGAACTAAAAAGAGTGGCAGAAGATGATTATTTGAAAATAAGAATCGAAAGCAAAGAAGAATTTTATTCTATGGAAATATATAGTATAAAGATAACAAACAAAACGGATAATAAGGTTGTTTTATATGATGGCATAGTTGGAAATGAATTATCATTGATATCAGAAAGCGATGAAAGAACCCCAATTAACGTAAAAGAAGCAATTATTTTAGATCCCGGAGAAACAAAAACATTTGAAGTAACATTTAATAAATATTATGACGAATCAACAAAGGCATCAGACATAGCTTTTAACAAAATTAGAATAATGACAAGTCAATATACGGGAACAGAGCAGACAGAAGAAGATGAATTAAGCAAAGCAGAAAAGACATATAGCATAACTGTTTCATTGCAATAACAAATATATAAAAGACGATGATCAAATAGAAATTTAGAAGAAACTAAAAATTAAAATCAAAGATACACTTAAAAAAAATTTAAAGTGTATCTTTTTTTGTAAAATACTGTTGAGAAATAAAAAAATATGGTAAAATAAAATTAGTATATTATAAATTGGAGAATAATTTCTACAAGGAGAGCGGAAAATGAAAAAGAAAAAAAGAAAAGTATTTTCAAAAAAAGAAAAAATAATAATGATAAGTTTGGGAATACTGGCATTTATATTAATTCTCGGAATAATATTAATGCCAACTAAAATTAAAAATGTAAATAATCAAGTAGCAAATAATGAAGATTTAAATAGAGAATTAACGACTGTTCAAGATGTTGTTGAATATTTGGAGAGCACATTTATTTCAATGGAAGAATCTAAGACAGATGGTTATGATTTAGACATATACGTTAATTTTAAGTATGATTTATATGAAGGTAATATTTCTAAAGAACAATATTTCAAAAATTTTTATGAAAAAATAGCAGTGGTTACAAAATTTAAAAGTTTTAGAATTATAGATTCAAGTAAAGACATAACAATTGAAGTAAAATGTTCATCAACTGGAATTTCAGAAGTAAAAATAAATGGAGAAACAGATTACTTTAAAAAGCAAGATTCTAAAAGAAGTCAAGCAAATGCACTTAAATTCGAAACAAAAGATTTTGATATAAATTCAGAAGAATTAAAAAGATTAATAGATAATAATTGGAATGCTAAAAACGTTCAACTAGGAACAGCTGAAAGTAAATTTTATAAATATGATGTATACTTTGATGAAGGTTATGAAATAAGAACAATACAGGGAAAAGTTTTCAATATTGTATTTAATAAAAGATACGATAAAAAAGTCATAGAAGATTATAAACCAGGTGACGATATAAAGAAAATAGAAGCGGCCTTAGGAGATACATATGAAAAAGCTGGAATGATTGAGTACAAAACTAAAGACTATTATGTAATATTTTCAGCAGATGAAATTTCTATATATCCAAATAGAACATTTGATTATACGGACTTTGAAACATTACTAGAAAAATATAATGAAAACCAAGATATAAATGATTTTATATATGAGCTTACAGATATATGGCCAGATTATGATATATATGAATATAGCAATAATTCTGTAAAATTAGGATATACATTAAAAGGAGTAATGATAAACTTCACATCTACAGATTCAAAAGGAATTCAATTATATGAAAATTATAAAGGAGAGTTAAAGACAAAACAAGAAGAATATAAAAATACATATTATGCATTAAATGAAAATCTTATGATGGAAACTGAAAAAGAAAGACGATTTGTACATGAATTAACAGGGCAACTTGGTTCGGCAGATGAATCATTGCAAAATAGTGATAACTTTAAATTAATGTCAAAATATGAAGATGGAAAATATAAGAACATAAAGATATATTCAATAAATAATGATTATCCTAACAATGAATTTGATGATAGTGTTGCAATAAATTCATATGTATGGGCGGATAATGATAATTTAATATACAGTATTACAAATGATGGTATATATATATATAATGCAAAAACAAGAAAAACAGAAAAGATAATAGAAGGAACACAAACCTTTGAAATAACTGATTATAATAGAAATACGAATGTGCTAGAATATGATGGAAAAAGTGTAAAGATTAGTTTTTAAGAGGTAATATAAATGGAAAAATTAAAAAAGATTGGAAAGAAAGCATTAATTATATATGTAATTGTATACTTATTATTGTCATCATTGTCGTCATGTTTAGCTAGGACATATGACGCTCAATGTGGTGAATATGTTTCACAATATGCCAGAGATTTTATAGCAAAATATTGTACGCCAACAGAGCAAAAAACTAGATATGAATTGGTAGGAGAGGCTCAATGGTCAGGAGGAGCATTTGGTAAAGGAACGTTTATAGCATGCTGTAATACAGGTGTAAAATACATGTATGAATTAGCATTAGGAGTAAAATTAGGAGACTATGGATGGGCAAACAGCTGCGCAACAGATTGCTATGGATTAAGTGGAAACCCTAACTGGGAAGATGTAACAAATCAAACATTACAACCAGGAGATATTGTTTTTAGTACTAGTCATACAGAAATGTACATAGGTAATAACGAAAATGCAAACTTCGGAAATTCACCTCATAGTGGAAAAATAACAACAGGACCAAGATTAGGTTCAGATTTCGTTAAAGCATACAGACCAAAATTTGATGTTAATCCAACAGGTTCAATTCCAACTGAAGAAATTGGAGATGAAGACTTAAATATATATGATGAAAATGGATTTATTTATACAGGTGTTGCAAAAATTGATGGATATAAAAGTTCAACTACATTTTTAGGTTGGATACAAAAAATGCTAACACAAATAATAGATTATCTAATAGGAATATTAACATTAGGATTTAGAATAGTTGTAGTAGGATGGACAGCAATAGTTGAAAGATTCTTTATGGATGGAATAGTAAATGCAATAACAGGAGTAACAAATAAAAGAGATGAAAACTGGGAGAAAGATCCAGATACAATTGATGAAATAGATCAAGAAGTTCAACAAGAAGAAGCAGAAAATCAAAGTACAGATAAATCACAAGCAACAGGTGATAAAGACAAACCAAATGAATACATAAGCGAAGGAATGCAAGGAGTAGCAGATATAGGTGGAAAAGTACAATTAAAAACATCATCAGAAGCAAATGTAACTGTAGAAAATATTGTATATAATAAAATTCCTATATTAGATATTAACTTTTTCAATTTTGAATCAGCAGGTGGAGCAGTAGTAGATCAAGATGGAATTATATACATAATAAAAGAAAATGTTGCAATGTGGTATTATATATTTAGAATTATGGCAATTGTTGCAATGTTAGCCGTTTTAATATATTTAGGAATAAAAATGACAATAACAACAGTAGTAGAAAAGAAAGCTGTTTACAAACAAATGATGTTAAGCTGGCTTGCAGGATTTATTTTAGTATTTGCAATAAATTATATTATGTATGGAATTATACATTTAAATGAACAATTTATAAGTTGGCTAATACCAAAGTATGAAGATGGAACAGAAATTTCATTATATGAAACTGTAAGAACTAAAGCATATGAATTAAAAGCAACATCAGGATTTGCAGGAATGATAATGTACATGATTTTGGTATATTATGCAATAAGATTCTTATTGATATATTTTAAAAGGTATTTAACAGTAACTATCTTAGCATTAATATCACCATTTGTTGCTGTAGTATATGCGATAAAAAAAGTAACATCAAACGGCGGAAATGCACAAATATTTTCAAATTGGTTCATGGATTTCTTGTATACAGTTGTAATACAAGCGATACATGCATTAATATATACTGTATTTGTTGATACGGCTTTAGAGTTAACAGAAACGTCAGTTGCAGGAATTGTTATAGCTTTCTTCTTCTTAAAGGCAATGATAGATGTTGATCCAATTATCAGAAAAATATTTGGACTTCAAGGAAAGAATGGAGCTAAATTATCAGTTACACCATTAGCATCACAATTAGCCATTCTTTCAGGAGCTAAAAAGGCATTAAAGAAATCAAATGGATTTAGGAAAGCAGCAAATCTTTATGGAAAGACCGTAGGATTTGGACCAAAAGTAGTAAAGAAAGCAGCAGGAAAAATATCTAATGGAATAGGAGATGCTAAAAAAGAATTTATAACTAAATATGGAAGTACAGAATATTATAGTAAAGAAAAAATAAAAGAAAGAGAAGAAAAGAAAAAAGCAAGAAATAAAAAGATTAATGAAATTACTAAAGGAATAGGCCAAGGATTAGAAATTGGTGGAAGATTCTTTGATACAGGAATGAAATTTTTAGCTGCTATACCACTTATAATAGTAGAACCAGAATTAGGAATCAAGGTACTAGATGCAAGTTTTGAGGCAGGAAAGAATTTGAAAAAAACAATACAAGCTGCTAGACGAGGAAAAGTTAGACCAAAATCATATCCTAATACAAAGAGATTTAAGTTAAAAGGAATACAACCAAAGAGCAGAGCAGGTGCGAATAAACTAATGAAAAGATTATCTTTATTAGGAATTCCATTTGCAATAGCAGCTGGAGGAACAGCATATACAAGAGGTAAGAAACCAGGAACTGCCGGAAATGAAAGAAAAGAAATTGGACAAATAAAAATGAGCCAGTTAACAGAAGAGCAAAGAAGAAGATTAGCTGCAAAAATTGGAACAGCCAAGACATTAAGATATGCAAAACCTAGCATGACAATTGAAGAAGTTCTCGAAGAAGGAGACTTTGACAAAGCTGAAGCATATGCAGATTTACTAGTTGAAGCTAGAAAACAAGAGCAAGAATTAGAATTGCAATTTAGAGAATTGACAGGAAGAATGGATGATGATATTGCTGCGATGGAAAAAATTGATCCTAGATTTGCAAGTGCCATGAAAGATAAAAAGACAAAAGAGCTAGCTAATGCCGCATTAATATTAGCAAAACCATTATCAGAGAAAGATATTTATAGAGCGGTACAAAATTACAAATCAAAAGTGCCACAATTTAATGAAGCTGCAGAAAGAATAAGTTCTAGAGACGTAGAAGGAATTGCAAAAGAAATAAATGCTGTACTAAAACAAAAAGGTACAGACATGGAAATGAGCAAAGAGTTTATAGATAAAGTTCAACAACAGTTAACTGATAATCAAAGAAGGATGCAGGAAGAAAAAGAAAGAAGAGAACAACATGATGTTGCGGGACAAGATGTATCAGCAAAAGCAAAGGGAAAATCAATAACACCTCAACAAAAATCATTGAAAGAACAAATAAAAGATTTGTCAAGAGGAGATCCAAATAATCCATATGCAGCAGAAAACGCAAATGCACCAAAGCAAAATGGAGAAAAAGAAAATACCACTGGAAGTGAGAGCGGAAGTAGTGTTGAGAGATTAGTAAAAAATATTAGAAATGCATCTAGGGGAACAGCAAGTAAGACAGCTACAGTTACTCCAAAAACAATGGACTTTGCAAAAAGAATAGAGGCATTAGATAGATTAAGTGAACAAGTCTCTAATATTACAGGTGAACAATTATATGATCTTGACGATGTATTTCGTAGATTAGAAGCTTTATAAAAGAATAAATTGGTAAATAACTCAAAATAGAATATATACAACTTCACGAATGATGTACTAAAATAAGCGTGAGGTGAAAAAAATGCCAGATTTTGTTATAAAGCAGAAAAAGAAAAAAGATTATGAACAATTTACATGTAGAATAGAAGCTGATGTACTAGAAAAAGTTAAAAGAACAGTGCTTGATTATAATTTGCCATCAGTAAATGAATTTATTAATGAATGTATAAAATACTCATTAGAAAATATGAAAATTATTGATGAAGACGAAGTAGAAGAATAAACCTTCTACTTTGTTTTTTTTTTTATAAAATATTAAATTATAGGGAAACTGATATTGAAAAAGTTTTTTCTATAATATATTATGATAACATGGAGGAGAAATAATGAATAAAAACAAAAGAAAAATATTATCACTAATGATTACATTGATGATGATAATAATATTAAATACATCGGTAAAAGCAACAGAGACTAGAGTTATTCAAGCCCAAATAGATCATAATGGAGCAATAATAGAAATATCTTCTGATAAAAAGATAACTTCTATAAAAATGTATAAAAAAGATAGCAATGGTGTGTATACAAGATTTTATCAGTCAACGCAAGCAGGGTATACAGAAAAGAAATTTTTTATTTCAAAATATACTTTATCAGAAGAAGAAAAAACAGATATTAGAGTAGATATTACATATGATGGTGAGCCAAATGAAGTTAAGAAAATTGAAATTGATAAGGTTCCAGAGCAAGTTATAAAAGAACCAGCACCAAGTGAAACGCCAGCTAGTCCTACGGAGCCAAGTTCACCAACACAACCTAGCCAACCACAAACACCAGCTACGCCAAGCAATCCAACAACTGAAGTGGATGATGGAATAACAGCTATTTCTTTAAATAAAAATAGTTTAGATTTAAATATGCCATCTACTAAAACTGCAACTATAAAAGCAACTACAACGCCGAATAAGGCTAATACAACACTAACATGGTCAACATCAGATAATAGAATTGCAAAGGTTGACAAAAATGGAAAAATAACAGCAGTATCACCAGGAAAATGTACTATAACAGTAAAAACTGCTAGCGGAAAAACAGCAAGTTGCAATGTAAATGTAAAATTTAGAGATAAAAATATAGCAAATGGAGCCAAAGTTTATTTTATTGACGTCAATTCAGCAGATTGTATATTGATTTGGAACGATGGAAAATATGGAATGATAGATACAGGAACTTCAGGAAATGTATCGTGTGTAAAAAAATACTTAAAAGATCTTGGAGTAAAAGAACTAGAATGGGTAATGATCACACATTATGATTCAGATCATATGGGAGGATATAGTTCAATTAGTTCGAGCTATAAAATCAAGCAAGTATATTTAAAAAAAGTACCTAAACATAATAGATATCAAGATGTAAAAAAAGTTGCTCAAAAAGCTGGAACACCAATAAAGTACGTTGGAAGTGATTGTAAAACAATGGGGCTAGGAAACATGAAGTTCAACTTGTACAACTTAACTGATACGTATGGAAAATATGGCATAAGGAGACAAAATATAAACAGTATCGTTGCAGTAGCAACTGTAAATAGTAAAAAAATAGCATTTATGGGAGACTTTACAAATGTTGGAAAAGGAATGTCATCTGCAGAAGAAAAAATTGCAACAGCAATTTGTGATAATTTAGCTAAAAAAATGGGAAAGGTCGATATTTATAAAATAGCGCATCATGGATACAATGGTAATAGGTCAACAGAAATAAATCAATATACACCTAAGTATGCTATATTAACTAATAATCGTATTCCAAATAGTGATATTTATAAGAGAATAAAAAAATATACTGGAAGTAATTTTTATATGGATGGAACAGGAACAGTAATAATGACTATTTCAAATAATGGTGAAGTGAAGTTTAACAAACTTCCAGATGATACATAAAATAAAAATCGTTTACTAATGCTATAGTAAACGATTTTTTACGTAAATATGAAATATATATTTTTTATAACACAGAAAATAATAAATAAAAAGAGAAAATATTTCTATTTTCTCTTTTTCCTTTTGGAGGCGACACCCGGATTCGAACCGGGGATCAGAGTTTTGCAGACTCGTGCCTTACCACTTGGCTAT
>ENA-ORMR01002070-ORMR01002070.1-human-gut-metagenome-genome-assembly--contig:-NODE-2070-length-13454-cov-3.882529_pt1 | contig 13454 bp, 12 predicted proteins | sample MGYA00242107_ERZ509003 | MGnify/ENA primary metagenome ERZ509003 (study PRJEB26280, sample SAMEA2338699) | human gut metagenome | biome: human gut; feature: human-associated habitat; material: faeces... | reverse complement strand
AAGATGCAAGCAAAATGCGTGCCAAGCCGTCAGGCGTGATTTAATCAGTGCTTCCTTGGTTCTCGAACTTTTCCTTGCCGAGCAGGTCGATTATCTCGCCCAGGATACGGTCTGCGGCGTCGTTCTTTGCGCTGCGGCGGGAGTTCTCCTCCATAAGCGCCAGCCTGCCGCGGTCGTTGTAAAGCGCGGAGACCTCCTCCACCAGCCTTGCCTTGGTGAGATCCTTGTCCTCAATAAGTATCGCGGCGTGCGCGTTGCTGAGAGTCAGCGCGTTGTAGTACTGATGATTTTCAGCCGCGTTCGGGTACGGTACCAGTACCGCCGGCCTGCCTATCGCCATCAGCTCGGTGATGGTCATTGCTCCGGCGCGGGAGATTATCAGGTCAGCCGCGCACATGCAGGTGTACATATTGTCGATGTAGTCCCGGAATATGTGCTTCGACTTGTCCTCGTGTGCTCCGCTCTGCTCCAGCGCGGAGTAGAACAGCTCCTTTCCCTTGCCGCCGTAGGAATGTATGTGATTTATGCCGCCGGTCTTTTCCTCCCAGGCGATGAGCTCCGCGACCGCCTCGGTTATGCGGTTAGCTCCGAGGCTTCCGCCAAACGAGAGTATCGTGAACTGATCCGGCAGACCCAGCCGCTTCCTGGCGGCGGAGCGCTCCTCTATCTTGATGTTGGAGCGCAGCGGGTTTCCTGTAACTACGCAGTGTTCTGTGCTGCTGAGGTACTTCTCAGCGTCGGCAGTTGCCAGCAGCACCTTGTCGGCCTTCTTCGCGAGCATTTTCGTTGCCATGCCCGGGTAGGAGTTGCTCTCGTGGGTGACGGTCTTTATCCCGAGAGCCGCCGCCTGACCGAGCACCGTCCCGGTGACGTATCCGCCGGTGCCGATAACGATATCCGGCTGGAATTCCTTGAGTATCTTCCGGACGGCGCGCTTTGCCGCGAAGAAGTACAGATACGCCGCCTTCGCGTTGCGCCCGATGTTCTGTATCGAGATATGGCGCTGGAATCCCGCCATTTCCACCGGCGTGAAGTTGTAGCCCGCTTTGGTCACTAGGCGGGCTTCCATGCCCTGCGGAGTTCCGATGAACATTATCTCCGCGTCAGGAAATACGCTCTTGAGCTTATCGGCGATGGCAAGCGCCGGGTTGATATGTCCGGCGGTGCCGCCGGCTGCGAATATAGCCTTCATTTCAGTTCCCCCATTAATTCAGATTTGCACGTCTTGATATCGAAAGAAGCACGCCTATCTCGCACAGGAGCACGAACAGCGCCGTACCGCCGTAGCTGAAGAACGGCAGCGATATACCCGTATTCGGGAGCGCGCACACGTTAACGCCGATGTTGAACAGAGCCTGCGCTCCGACCTGAAGCGAGATACCGGTAGCGAGCATAAGCCCGAAGCGGTCCTGAGACTTCCTGCCGATGTAGAATCCGCGGAGCAGGAAAATGATGAACAGCAGAATGATGAGCGCTCCGCCGATAAAGCCGAACTCCTCGCAGCAGATGGCGTAAACGAAGTCGTTCTGCGCCTCCGGGAGGTAGTAGTACTTCTGCGTGGAGTGATCGAAGCCCTTGCCCCACAGTCCGCCGGAGCCTATCGCCAGTATCGCCTGGTAGGTCTGGTAGGTCGTGTCGGAGGGGTCGGCGAGCGGGTCCATGGTAAGGCGCTCCCAGAAGTAGCTGTATCCGGACACCTGCATGAGCAGGAGTATACACGGAATTCCTATCGCGGCGCAGGTCAGCACCTGCCGGAGATTCGCGCCGCCGACCAGTATCATCACGATGAAGATAACTCCCATGATGATAACGCAGGAAAGGTGCGGCTGCAGCATCAGCAGCACGACTATTACGCCGAGCACCAGACCGGGTTTCAGCAGTCCGGTGACGAAATGCCGCATTTTCTGGTAGTTCTTCGAAACGTACCAGGCGAGCCAGATTATCAGTCCGAATTTAAGCACGTCCGATGGCTGGAAGGAGCCTCCCGGGATAGGAAGCCAGCGCTTCGGGCCGTCTGCGATATTCCTTATTCCGAATGGGATTACAAGGGCTGTAAGTCCGAGCGAGACCACCAGAGCCACATGCGAGAGCGTGATCGTGCGTACCTTTCCGAACAGCTTCGGGTGCCACTCGCGGATAAATATGCGGTAGTCCACCAGGCTCAGGAAGAACATCGCGATCAGTCCGGCGCCCGCGAAAAAGAGCTGCCTCGTGGCGTACTGATAGGAGTCGCCGCCGTTGTCGCGGTAGGAAAGCGCGTGGCTGGCGGAGAACATCATCGTGATACCCAGAACCAGCAGCACCAGCGTGATGACCAGCATTGGCATGTCTACCGCGCCTGCCGTTTTATCGTGAAAGAAGCCGATCTTTTTCTTTTCCGGCGGACGCTCCCTTCGCTTTCCGCGCTCGCGCGGCATGCCGGGATTCTCCCGGACTGCCCCGGTGTTATGACCTACTGCCATCGTGACCTCCTGTCATCTTGCAAACATGTTCATCGCAAGCAGTACGGCGCCCGCGCCTAGTACCGCTGCGGTAAGAGAGAATACGACGTCTATCTTGAGTTCGCTCCAGCCGCTGAGTTCAAAATGATGATGGATAGGCGTCATCTTGAACAGCCGCTTGCCCTCTTTGGTGTGGTAAATCTTCTTGGTTATCTTGAACACAGTCACCTGAATAACCACAGAAAGCGCCTCGCAGATGTAGACCAGCGCCGCCATCAGCATGAGGAACTCCACTCCACAGCCTACGCCCAGCGCGCACACAACGCCGCCCAGGAACATCGAGCCGGTATCGCCCATGAACACCTTAGCCGGCGGGAAATTCCACATCAGGAAGCCTATGCAGCCTCCGGCGGTCAGCAGCGCGAGAAGCGTCTCACAGTACATTCCGAGGATACCGGAAATGCAGGCGAACGCCGCCATGTAAACCACGGTAACGCAGGAGCACAGCCCGTCGATGCCGTCGGTGAGGTTCACTGCGTTGACGAGGTAGAGGATAACAACGCCCATTATCGGGTAGTAGAGCCACCCAAGCTCCCAGGTCCAGCCCCAGGGGAACAGTATCGCGGTGCGGGTCATTCCGCTGAGGTAGAGCGTTGCAAAATATGCCGCGATTATCAGCACCTGAATGACGATCTTCTGCATTACGGTGAGACCCTCGTTGTGCTTCTTCTTGACCTTGATGAAGTCGTCGAGGAATCCCATGAAACCGAACATAACAGCCATTATCAGCCCGGAGACCGCGCGCACAAGCTCCTGCCTGTCCTCGCCGGCGAAATTCTTCCCGCCGAGCGGGCCGAACAGTATCACCGCGCAGGCGAAGCACACGCTCACCGCGATGATGAACATGATACCGCCCATCGTGGGCGTTCCCTGCTTCTTTGCCTTGTGCCACTTGGGACCTATATCAAGTATCGTCTGACCGTATTTCAGCTTGTGAAGGAATGGAATGAACCACACCCCCGCGAGCCAAGTCAGCCCGAACGACAGAACCGCAGCGATAACGCTGATCCAGATAACCATAACTCTTCCCCTTTGTTTTTATTTCACCTTTTCGGCGATCTCCTCCATGCGCATGCCGCGGCTTCCCTTGAACAGCGCGATGTCACCCGGACGCAGCCAGCTCAGCAGCTCCGCAGTGAGCGCCGCCTTGTCCGTGGAATGATGTACCTCAAAGCCGGAGCGTTCCAGCGCCTCGCGGCAGTTCGCCATCTCCGCGCCGTAAAGGAACGCGCAGTCGGCATTTTTCGTGATGTATTCAGCCACCCCGGCGTGGAGCTGCGCGGACATCTCGCCAAGCTCCAGCATATCGCCGAGCACGGCGCACTTCCTGCCGGAACACTCCATGCCGCCCAGTACGGAAAGCGAACTTTCCATCGAGGTCGGGCTTGCGTTGTAGCAGTCCAGTATCACGGTGATATCGCCGCGCTTTTCGATCCGCTGGCGCATTCCGGAAGCCTCATAGCGCAGGAACGCCGGAATTATCTCCTCAGCCGTCATGCCAGCCTCTATCCCCGCAGCGAACGCCGCGAGCGCGTTCATAACATGGTGCTCTCCGACCACCGGAAGCTTCGCGGGGTATCTCCTGCCGCCGTAAACCAGCGTGAATTTCTGACCGTCTGCGGTCTGGACAATATCCTCAGCACGGACGCCGCAGTTATCTCCCCTGCCGTAACGAACTATTTTCCTGCCCGGGATATCCACGTTTTTCAGGAACTCGTCGTCGCCGTTGAGTATCAGCGGAGCCTCCGGAGAAGCGCCGTCGAGTATCTCGAGCTTTGCCTTCAGAATATTCTCGCGTGTCTTTAAGTTTTCTATGTGGCACCAGCCGATGTTCGTTATAATGCAGATGTCGGGAGCCGCCGCCTTCGAAAGCACGCTTATCTCCCCCAGACCGGACATTCCCATTTCAATGACCGCCGCGCCGTAGCTCTCGTTGAGCCGGAAGAGCGTACGCGGAAGCCCGATGTCGTTATTGAAGTTCCCCTCGGTCTTGAGCGTGGTGTACTTCGCGGAAAGCACCGCGTACACCATATCCTTCGTGGAGGTCTTTCCCACGCTTCCGGTCACGCCGACCAGCTTCAGCGGAAAACGTTCGCGGTGGTAGCGGGCAAGCGCAAGCTGAGCCGCGCGGCTGTCCTCCACCAGTATCACCGGAATGGAATACCCGTCCGCGCCGGAGCTCCGGTCGGATATCGCCGCAGCCGCGCCCTTTTCAGCCGCCGCGCCGATGTAGTCGTTGCCGTCGAAGCTCTCGCCCCTTATCGCAACAAAGAGCATTCCCGGAGCTATCGTGCGGGTGTCCGTGGAAACTCCCGTAACCGTAACGCTGCCGCCGAGGAGCTTTCCCCCGGTGACCTCTGCAATTTCAACTGTTGTAAACATTTCGCACCGCCTTATATTATTCCGCGGCTTTTCAGCCAGTCCAGAACTATTTCACGCTCGTTAAACGGGACGTTCTCGTCCCCTATCGCCTGGTAATCCTCGTGCCCCTTGCCGCAGAGCGCTATAAGCTCCCCGGGCTGAGCCGTTTCAAGCGCGCGGTATATCGCAGCCTTACGGTCGACGAACTCCTCGCACTCCTTGTCCGCAGGGACTCCTCGGCGCACGTCGTCGATGGTCTGCTGCTGGGATTCGTGACGCGGGTTGTCCGTGGTTATTATGAGCCTGTCGGCGTACTTCGCAGCTATCCTTCCCATTTCGGGACGCTTACTGGAGTCGCGCTCTCCCGCCGCACCGAATACCGCAGTGAGCCGCTTCGTCAGCGGTCGGAGGGTAGACAGCAGCTTCTCCAGGCCGTCCCCGGTATGGGCGTAGTCCCGGATAACCGTGAACTTCCCCTGGTAAATCGTCTCAAGCCGCCCGGACACTCCCGGTGACTTCTCCAGAGCCGCCAGCACGTCCTCCATCGGGAAGCCCATCATGCGGCACATCACCGCCGCCTGCACCGCGTTGCTGACGTTGTAAAGCCCGGTCAGCGGTATCTTCGCGACCCAGCTTTTCTGCTTCTCCGGGCAGGTCAACAGGAATTCCGCGCCGTGCGGGTGCAGTCTGATGAACTCCGCGAAGTAATCGGCTCCGGACGTATTCACGCTCGTTGTCACCGCCTGGATCCCGCTCATGCGGCAGTAGTCCGCGGTGCGCCTTCCGTACTCGTCGTCGATATTGATCACCATGGTCCTCGACATATCCGCGAGCATTCGCTTTGCGAGGTAGTACTCCTCCATCGTGCTGTGGTAGTCGAGGTGATCCTGCGTTAAATTCGTGAACGCCCCCACCGCGAAGCTCTCAGCGGCGAAGCGGTGCTGCGCCAGCGCCATGGAGCTTGCCTCCAGGAAGCAGTACTCCGTGCCGATATCCGCCATCTCGCGGAACAGCTGGTACAGCTTCCGCGGCTCCGGAGTGGTGGGTGGGCCGTCGTGGGAGTACTGAAGTCCCTTTCCGGTGTCGCAGCCAACCGTGCCGATAACTCCGGTCTGATGACCCAGCGCCCTTGTTATCTGCGCGCAGAGGTTCACCGTGGTGGTCTTGCCGTTGGTGCCGGTGACCGCACCCAGGCAGAGCTTCTGAGTGGGTCTGCCGTAGAACGCCGAGAGCAGCTCCGGATATAATCTGCGGCTCTCATTCACGCATATCTCCGCCGGAAGTCCCAGCGGGCGCTCCGTCACAACGGCGCACGCGCCCTTTTCGAGCATTGACGCCGCCACGTTGTGGCCGTCGAAGCTCCTGCCCTTTACGCACACGAACAGGAACCCCGGCTCCACCTCGCGGTTGTCGGAGGTCACGCCTGATACGACGCGCTCCGTTAATTCCTGCGGTATATCCGTGATACCGCTGAAAAGCTGTCCTAAAGTCATGACCTCGCCTCCGTCAGTCAGAATATCCGTTGACCTGGAACGTTACTTCCACGACATTTCCCTTGTAGCCGTCGGTACCGCCCACAGGGTACTGCGCGGAAGCCACTGCGTTGGCGTTCTCCGCAGCGCCGCCGGATATCTTGATGTTGAATCCCGCGTTGGTTATCGCCTCATTCGCCTGGGAGACCGTCATGCCGGTAACGTCCGGAATGACCGCGGATTCCAGGTCGTATTCATTGCCGAGGTACAGCACCACAGTCGAGCCCTTCGGGATACTGCTTCCCGAAGCGGGTATCTGCGTGGAAACGGTGGCGCCGCTTGCCGGGTCGCCGACATAGCGCACCTCGAAGCCATCCGCATTGAGCTTCGCCTCCGCACGCTGAGCCTCCATGCCCATTACGTACGGCACCGCAGCGTCCATCTTTGCAAGCTCCTCCGCAGTGTAGGTCGGGTAAATTCCAAGGTGGGGCAGACCCTCCTTGAACACCGCCGAAACTACCGGGGCAGCGACCGCGCTTCCGTAGTACTGCGTGCCGGTCGGGGTGTCCGCCATTACCAGCATTACTATCTGGGGATCGTCAGCCGGGGCGAATGCCGCGAAGGACGGAACATATGTCATATGATCCACGCCGGTCTCGGCCTTGAGCTTGTTGTATTCGTCGATTTTCTCAGTTGTACCGGACTTGCCGCCTATACGGTAGCCGTTTATGTACGCGTTGCTGCCGCCGTTCTCGTTAACTACAGTCTCAAGTATCTGGCGCATCTGCACGGAGGTTTCCTCGGAGATGACCTGGCGCTTTATGCGGGTCTCGGTGGTCTTTACGACGTTTCCGTCGGAATCGAGCATTTTGTCCACTACGTACGGAGTTACCAGGTAGCCGCCGTTGACGATGGCGCACAGAGCGGTGGTCATCTGGAGCGGAGTTACCTTGTTGGTCTGACCGAAGCTTGAGGAAGCAAGCTCGACAAGACCCATGTTCTCCCTTGAAACATAAAGGCTTCCGGATTCGCCCGGGAGGTCGATGCCGGTAGGCTCTGTAAAGCCGAACGCCTCGAAGTAGTCGCAGAACTTATCCTTTCCGAGAAGCTGACCTATCTGGATAAAGCTAGGGTTGCAGGACTTTGTTACCGCCTGCTGGAGCGTGAGCGTACCGTGGCCGTAGCTCGACCAGCACTTGATCTTGGTTCCCGCGACCATCTCGTAAGCCGCGCAGTGGAACGTGGAATTCAGCGAAACGACCTCCTCCTCGAGGGCGCTGGCGCATGTGACGGTCTTGAAAACAGAACCGGGGTAGTACAGCTCGGTTATAGCCTTGTTCTTCCACTGCTGCTCACGGAGAGACGCCTCCTTGGCGTCGAGCTCCTCCTCGGTGGCGCCGGATTCCTTCATCTCGGCGAGGGTCTGGAGGTCGAAGCTGGATTTAAGCTCGGACGGGTTGTTCAGGTCGAAGCTGGGAGCGGTCGCCATCGCGAGGACGGCTCCGGTATTGCAGTTCATTATGATACCGCAGGCGCGGTTTATTACCTGGTGCTGGGAAACGCACAGCTCCAGGTTCTTTTCAAGGTAGTGCTGGAGCACCTCGTCCAGCGTGAGCACCAGGCTGTAGCCGTCCACGGCTGAGTAGTACGCGTCGCTGGAATTCTGGAGCTTCCTGCCGTCGGCGGCTACCGCGTAGACCGCCTTGCCGTCAGTGCCGCTGAGGTAGTCGTCGTAGTACGCCTCAAGACCGTAAACGCCGTCGCCGTCAAAGTTCGTGAATCCGATTATGTTCGACGCCAGCGAATCGTTGGGGTAGTATCTCTTGGAGGTCGGCCAGAGGTAGATATCGTCGGAGTTCATTCTCGTTCATGAACGCGGTTATCTCGTTCGCCTCGGGCTTCTCGACCTTGCGCTTCACCATGTAGTACTGCTTGGTGGTATCGGCGCACGCGGTCTTGATCTTGGAATAGTCAACGCCCAGCAGCTCGGATAGCTTTTGTGATATCAGCTCGGCGCGGTCAACGTACGGCTCGGGAGTTTCGCCCTTTTCAATGAGCGCCTTCGCCTTGATATCGTACTGCTCCTTGGCTTTCGTGTTGGAAAGATCGATGTTGTGCGGGGAGATGGTGACGTCCCACACGGTGGAGCTCTGCGCGAGGGTGGTTCCGTTGGCGTCGTAGATGGAGCCGCGGTTCGCCTTTATGACCACCGATGAAAGCTGCTGGTCGGTTGCCATCATGCGCCACTTGTCGCCGTCCAGGATAGAGTAGCTCAGCAGCTTGTAGCCCACCCAGAACGAGAAAATGATTATCAGCACCAGAAAGATTATCTGCTTCTGGCTGGAGCCAAGTATACGCGGCTTCTCAGCGCTTTTCTGCTCCATCTCGTAGATAGCGCTGCCGATTTTTTTTGCTGCATTTTTGATTTTCATGAAGCTGTTGACCTCCAGTCAGAAAAGTACGTGCCAATAAAACAAAAAGCAAAGCCGGGCTGCGTGGCTGTGCAGTCCCGCCGCACAGCGCATAACAAGCCGACCTTGCCGTTAAAGTCCGTTGCCGGCAGAGTATAGAGAACGGACAGCGTGTCCCGATGTCCTGTCACCTCTATATTATGCCTTCAGAAACCAATGTATTCCAGAAGATCACCGAACCAGTCGGCAACGGCGCTGAAAATGCTTCCGTTGTTCTCCGGAGTGACCTCGATAAGGTTTTCCGTGTTCACATCAAGGTAGTTGATCTGTGAGTTAGTGACCTTTGCCATGCCAAGCTCGTTTGCGGCGTATTCCTCGATATAGCTGATGTTCGCCTTGCTGTCGAGCCTGCTCTGGAGCAGCGAATTCTCCTCCTGCGCCTCTGCAAGCAGAGCCCTCTGATCCTCGACCTTTCTCGCGATATCGTCTACCTTCGTGAACTGGACGTTCACCGCCCACAAAGCTCCCAGCGCCACCGCGGTCACGGCAAAGAGCTTGAGCTTCGAACCGCTGCGCGAAACCGAATGCGTATTCATTTTGATCTGCCTTGCCCTGCGTTCTCTTTCCCTTTCCTGTTCGCGGCGCGCCGCATTGTCGTACATGGAAAGGTCGTATGCGAGGTTTGATCTGTCAGTTTCGGGAAGCATAGGCTCACCCTCCTTCTTTTGCTGCGCCGGTCATGCCGGGCTGTTTTGCGTTTCTGTTATCCGTCAGTCCTCAAGAGGGCTTCTGCGGATTTTCTCTATAATTCTGAGCTTTGCGCTTCTGCTGCGCGGATTTCTTTCCAGTTCCTCCGGCGAAGCTGTTATCGGCTTCTTGTCCACAAGTCTGCCCATCGGCTTCCTTCCGCATACGCACACCGGGAACTCCGGCGGGCATGTGCAGCCCGTGCAGAACTCCTTGAAGCGGTTCTTAACGATCCTGTCCTCAAGGGAATGAAATGTGATAACGGACATTCTCCCGCCGACCTTCAGCACGTCGAAACCGTCTGTCAGCGCCGTTTCAAGCACGTCCAACTCATGGTTGACCTCTATTCTTATCGCCTGGAAGCTCTTGCGGCAGGGGTTCTTTTCCCTGCGGTACGCCGCCGGAACGCTCGATTTGATTATCTCAGCAAGCTGCCCGGTGGTCTCGATCGGGGCGGTGAGCCGGGCGTTTACTATGCCTCTTGCTATCCGGTTCCCGAATTTTTCTTCGCCGTAGTCGAACAGAATCTTGGCGAGTTCCCCCTCGTCGTATTCGTTCACCACGTCGCGGGCGGAAAGACCCTCCCCGCTCATGCGCATATCAAGCGGTGCGTCGTTGTGGAACGAGAACCCCCGCTCCGCAGTATCGAGCTGATGAGAGGATACGCCCAGATCAGCAATTATGCCGTCCAGTTCTTTTATCCCGAGGTCAGCCAGCACCGACTTCATTTCGCAGAAATTGCTCCGGACAAGCGTAACAGGAAGTCCCTTCAGCCGCTCCCCAGCAGCCTCCAGCGCCTCCTTGTCCTGGTCGAAGCATATCAGGCGACCGCCGTCCAGCCGCTTTGCAAGCTCAAGGCTGTGACCGCCGCCCCCGGTGGTGAGATCCGCGTAAACGCCATTCGGGTCCGTGAACGCGCCGTCCACCGTTTCTTTCAGCAGCACTGAAACATGTGAAAACTCCATTAAATACCGATCTCCTCAGCAAGCGCGGCGATATCCTCAGCGGATACGCTCTCTGTATAAGCTATGTAAGCCGCCTTGTCCCAGATCTCCGCGTGGTCGTCCATTCCGACGACTACCACCTCGGAGGTGAGTCCCGCGTAAGCTCTCAGCGCCGGCGCAATGGCGATTCTGCCCTGCTTGTCCGGCTCGGCCTCGCATGCTCCGCCGAACAAAAAGCGCTCCAGCGGGAGCCTTACCTTTGTCGGCTTTCCCCTCAGGCTCTCCCTGAGGTCGTTCCAGCTCTGCTCTGTGTGTACCGTCAGACAGCTCTCACCTATAGTCTTGGAAATATAGAAATGTTCTCCCAGCTCCTCGCGGAGCTTCGCCGGAAAGTTCATGCGCCCTTTTGAGTCTATGGTGTGCTCGAACTCGCCGTACATTCCTGTTCCCCCTTTCCAAAGCTGTAGTCCCCTGTGAAAGTGTCCTGCCGCCTTCCTCAGACGGCTTTTCCGTAGATGAAATATATTTTCCCAGTAATAAAAAATCGGGTCGGCGAAGTTTAAAATGTGGAAAACCAGTGATTTTTTATGATATTTAACCCACTTTAGTGAAAACTTCACCCTTTTCCCCCACCAATAGTATACAACGAATTCAACATTTTTGCAAGTGTTAGCCCGAATAAATCGCCAAAAAACTAAAATAAAATTTTGTTCATATTTTTGTGCACTTTCAACAAAAAAGAGCCTTCGGAATGAAGACTCGAAAGATATTTTTCGTTGAAAAAGCACTATATATCGGAAAGATTCAACAAAGTTTCAACTATATCTTGTGAAACGGTTGAAAAAACGGCGGCAATCGGCAGAGTATTTTTTTATCCGCTTATTTCGCCGTGAATTTTCAACGATCCGGAAAACGTTGAAAACTCAGAACCACGGAAGGAACGCGCAGACCACCGCCAGAACAAGTCCGGGAAGCATATTTGCGACGCGGAATTTCTTCCCCCACACGAGATTCACGCCCACGCAGAAGATCATCACGGACCCCACCAGCGATAGATTATCGAGCGCATGCTGAGTCATTACCGGCTCCAGCAGCTTTGAGAGGGCGGTTATCGTCCCTTGGAAAATTGCAACGGGGATCGCGGAGAAAATACAGCCCTTGCCGCTTGCGGCGGTCATCACCATAACGATGATGAGGTCGAGCACCGCCTTTGCGAACAGCGTTGAGTGATCTCCGAGGATCCCGTCCTGGATCGACCCGACGACCGCCATCGCGCCGACGCACACGGTCAGCGAAGCGTTGACGAATCCCCCGACGAAACCGCCGTCGCCCTCGCTGTGGGAGACCTTTCTGAGCCACGTCCCGAAGCGCTCCATAGCCGCTTCAATATTGATTATCTCGCCGATGAGCGCTCCGAGCACAAGGCTTGCTATGAGCGTCATCGTGCCACCGCTTGAGAGAGTTCCATCAGCGGCGGCGCTGAGCATTTTCTCCATTGCCCCGGCTATCCCGAGGAATAAAACGCACACGCCGCACGCCATCGTGAGCGATTCCTGTATGCGCGGCTTCATGAGCTTTCCGCACAGCAAGCCGAAAAGTCCGCCCGCGACTATCGCAGCGGCGTTTACTATAGTGCCAAGTCCCGGCAATCACATCGCCCCCAGCAATTGAAATTCGGAATTAAGAATTCGGAATTCGGAATTCGGAATTATGGTGTCCCGCTTCGCGGGACTATTTCAAGATAAACGTCCCTTGAAATCCTCGTAGCCGAATTTCTTTATCAACTCGACTTCCCCGGATTCTTTCAGCAGGTAGATAGACGGCAGGGGCATTCCGTTGAACGTGTTGTTCTTGCACATCGAATATATCGCCATATCGCCGAATACCAGCCGCTCGCCGCCATTCAGCGGTTCATCGAACGAGTAGTCCCCGATGACGTCTCCGGCAAGGCAGGTGTTGCCGCCGAGGCGGTAGGTGTACGGCTTCTCGCCGGGCTTCCCTGCTCCGGTTATCTCCGGACGGTAGGGCATTTCCAGTACGTCCGGCATGTGGCACGCCGCAGATGCGTCCGTTATCGCGATATTACAGCCGTTCGCGAAGGTGTCAAGCACAGTCGTCACCAGCCAGCCGGCGTTCAGTGCGATGGCTTCGCCCGGCTCAAGGTAGACCTCCAGACCGTAGGTCTCGCGGATACGCTTCACGCACTCTATCAGCTTTGCCACGTTGTAGCCGGGCTTTGTGATGTGGTGTCCGCCGCCGAAGTTCAGCCACTTTATCTTGTTGAACATGAAGCCGAATTTCTCCTCGACATGCGGTAGCGTACGCTCAAGAGTATCCGCGCCCTGTTCGCACATGGTGTGGAAATGCAGTCCGTCTATCCCCTCGTACAGCGCGGGGTCCTTCCGGAACTCCTCAAGCGTGCAGCCGAGCCGCGAACCGGTGAAGCAGGGATTGTAGATGTCCGTTTCTATCTCGCTGTACTCCGGATTCACGCGTATCCCCGCCTGTATGTAACGTTCGTTTGCGCGCACTCTGTCCCGGAACTTCGCCCACTGCCGCGGGGAGTTGAACACCATGTGGTCGCAGATTTTCAGAAGTTCGTCGAAGTCCTGCTCCGGGTACGCCGGGGAGAACACGTGATTCTCGCGCCCGAACGGCTTCGCCATCTCCTCGTAGCCGAGCTTTGCTTCGAATATGCCGCTGGCGGTCACGCCGTCGAGATACTGCGCTATCAGAGGGTAGACCGCGAACGCCGAGAACGCTTTCTGTGCCAGGAGTATCTTGCACCCGGCTTCCTCGCGGACGTATTTCAGCAGCTCGAGATTTTCCCGCAGCGCGGCTTCGTCTATGACGTAGCAGGGTGTTTCTACTTTGTATTTCCAGTCCATGGTGTTCCTTTCTTGTGTGCGTTGAAAAATTATCTGAACGATAAACTGTAATTTGACACTCTATTAATGCTATTAAACCCAATCAATAGCATTCTTTACAAGTTTGACAAATGGTTCACAGGTCAGATTT
>ENA-ORMR01002064-ORMR01002064.1-human-gut-metagenome-genome-assembly--contig:-NODE-2064-length-13502-cov-3.170596_pt1 | contig 13502 bp, 13 predicted proteins | sample MGYA00242107_ERZ509003 | MGnify/ENA primary metagenome ERZ509003 (study PRJEB26280, sample SAMEA2338699) | human gut metagenome | biome: human gut; feature: human-associated habitat; material: faeces... | reverse complement strand
TCCCACACAAAAACAGTCCACCGGACTGTTTTTGTTCCCTCTCCTGCGTTTTGCTAACGCAAGGGATTTCGCGCTCTGCGGAGCGCGACTTGGGGCGCCGCCCCAAGACCCTGCCAGCCTTTCGAGAAAGGCTGGATCGAAAGCTTTTAGTTTTTTGCTATTGAGGGATAGCTATGAATCAGAAAGTACACTTGAGCGCTGCAATCTGCTTGCCGTCAGTGACCTTTGCGCCATAGACGTGCAGACCCTTTACAGCGTCGGCAAATCTCTTTTCGGGGCGATATGCGCCGGTCTCGACAATCTGCTCGGCATAGGTACAAGCCGACTTCACCTGAGCGGTGATGGTATAGGCAGAGCCGCTCTTAACGCAATTATTCGACTCGTAAATCTCAAAGCCTGCAACGCTGCCGATATAGCCGCTTCTTAAAGCTTCCTCGCCCATTGCTCCGCCGCCGGAAGTAAATCGCTGATCCTGCAACAAAAGCGCATAAGCCTCGGGCGGGATAACAAGGGTTCTGCCCTCGTTGGGAACGTTGTTCTTGTCCAAAAGCAATCTGAGCTTAACGATATTCTCATAGATATTTGAAGCATTAAGGGCAACTGCTGTGCCTGCGCCGATTACATTTGCGGTGTCTGCTCCTGCTGCAAGAATGCCTAAAATATAGGAATCCGCAGCGTCCTTAAGAGCATATGCACTCTTGCGCATTGCCTTATCCATAAGGTCGCCTGCCGCCTGAGCTGCGTCAACGTCGTCGATCTGGAAGTTGAAGTACTTTGCCTGAGAGATTTCAAGGGTCTGATCGGTTGTTGAAAGAGTTTCGGGGGCGGAGATGTCGGTGTTCTTGGCGTAGTCCTTAACGGTTATGGAACCGATGGAATTGATGTGGACGGTGTCGCCCTGACCGCGTATTTCGCCCTCATAGTCGCGGTTTACAAGGTTTGCCGCAACGTGGGTCTTTTCCAGCGCGTCCAAAAGTCTTGCGCTCCAAAGCTCGGGGATAAAATTAGTTACTGCCATAATTACATTTTCCTTTCATTATTTAGAATTTTTCAAATCGCCCATAATTTTTGAATAGTTACGGTTGATTTCTTCGGGAGACATCCTGCGGATATCCTCCCTTGTGTAGGTTTTAACGCCCGTTTCCTTGGGCGGTGCGGCGACCTTTGCTCCGACCGTCGCAGTTTTTGGTATAAACGCCTTCCAATGCTCGCTTATTTCGCACTTTATCCCGTCGATATCAACGGGGTTGCCGTCTTCGCCGAGGTCGATTGTCTCAGGGCAGGAGATTTTTAAAATAGGCTCAATGCACTCCGGCAGAACTCCGCATTCTTTTAAGAGCTCTCTCAGAACAGTTTCCTTTTTCTGCCTGAGCCTTTCCTGCTCCACGCTCTGCTTGTAGCCCTCGTAATCGGCGCAAAGCTCCTCATACTTAGACTTCCAGTCGACCTCGGGAACAGCCGGAGCCTTTTTAAGCGCTCCGACGGTTTCGGCGTGTGCTGCGATGATTTTTTCTATATTGGCGTCCTCAATGCCCATTTCTTTGAGCATTCTTCTGGTTAATGACATAGATTAATGATTCCTTTCATTAGTTTTTTGGGATGCGATATGTTTTTGGGAGGTTACGTAAGACTATATACCCAAATATGCAATAACAACAAGTTTGTGCAGTCATGGACTCGCTCCGCGAGCCCATAGGGAGACCCCCAACGAGGGTCTCCCTACGAAAAAACAGTCCACCGGACTGTTTTTCTTCTACCCATCCTGCGTTTCGCTTCGCTGGGGATTTCGCTCCCTGCGGGGAGCGACGAGGGCTCCTCGCCCTCGACCTCGCAAGGGCTCTGCCCCTTAACCCTGCCAGCCTTTCGAGAAAGGCCGGCTCTAAAGCTTTTAATTTTTTGCGACAATATGCTCAGCTCTCTTGTGCTAAGATGTTTTCCACCATTTCCTTTATCCTTTCATCTCCGAAAAGCTCGCGGAGCATAAGCACTGTTGAAATCCTAGTCTGAATTGTTCTTGCCTTTTCCAGATCATTTACTATGCTGGAACGCAGGAACTTGAACTCGTCCGAGATTCCTATGACCTTCATAAGTCCCCTTATGAACCGGCGGACGTTTGCTTCGAGCATATTTGAATAAAGGTTCATCGGCTCGTATGCAGCCTTTATAGCGGTTGCTGTGCTGTTGCCGGAGGAGATTATGTTGGTATTAAGCACCATAAAATCCCTGTACATATCCGATTCCAAGCGGTCGAGTATTGCCTCGCGGCTTTGGTAGGGCATATCAACGGTGTGCGCCTCCGCCTTTGCTCCGTCGTCGTCGACAACAGCCGCTCGCACCGTGCGCATATGGCGGATAAACTTTGCAAGGTCGATATCGTCCATGCCGCCTGCGTTGGAAATCGTCCAGTATATCAGCGAAGCGTCGTCGATATCGTTGGCGTAGCCGGATTCTATAAGATCGTGGCAGTCTATCTGTCTGCGGAAGCCGACTATTGAAGACTGTCCGCGCGGAGAAAACAGCGGCACAATCGGGAAGCATGAGTAGTTGCCGCCGTCGGTAATAATAGGCTCTAACCCGTCAATCACCCCAACGCTTTGCTTGTAGGGTCTTTTGGGAGACATCACCGAAAGCTCGCCGTCGCGGCAGATGTATTCGGTGTAGCCGTCCTCGGTGTAAAGGGTAAGGCGCATCGGCTTTTCATCCGACAGCTGCCAAAAGCGTATTCCGGCACGTAAGGCACCCGTCTCCTCGTCGTATATCGGGACAAATTCGTCCGCCCCGAAAACCTCCAGCCGGTCGTAGTTCATCAGACCGTATGCCGCGCCGCCGTTTATGGCGTAGGTCAGTGCTGTCTGAAGCTTAAAATCAAAGTCCTCGCCCAGCCTTTTTGCCGTTTCGGGATTTTCAAACCTCACCCCTCTGCCCAGAAGATACTGCACCGTCTGGGTCACAAAGCGGAAATACACGTTTGAAGCGAGCTTATAGTCCGCAGAGTAGTTGTCCGGGACCGCGCTTCCGGTTACGGTGTACAAAAGCCTGCGGTACTTTTCGATGGTGGGATTGCGGTTTTTCCAGTACTCCTGCGCTTCAAGGCAGGTGCGGTACTGAGTTCCGGAGCGGTAGTCGTCCACCGCCGGAAGCAGAAAGCCCTCCGGTCCGCCGTCCCTTTCGATAATTTCAATTAAGTCCTGATATGTTTTCGTAAAATCAAATCCTTTCAAATAGATTCCCCTGAGTAAGCGCCGTCGGCGCGTCTGATAACGGTGTAGCAGAAATAGCGGATATCGTCCATAGCATGGTCATTTTCCTTTATCACCCTGTCTGTCTCGGCGGAGGAGTCCCAGCGGTATAGCGAAAACTCGCGCAGTGCGTCCTTGCAGCTGCGATGAATCTTCACCCTGCCGTTTTTTATGAGACAGGCGGTCAGGCGGATTCCGTTTAAAACGTCGTTTCTCGCCTTTTTCACCCGAAATCTGCCCTTTCGCTTTATAAGGGTGATAAACGAAGCTGCAGACGGATCCGCTATCACCGCGCGGATATCTCTGTCTCCCGCAAGCCTTACAAGCTCGGAATAATATTCCTCGTCGGTGAGCTGGACGCCGGATTCTCTGCCGTCGTGATAGTATTCCGCGATGCGCGTCGCCACGCCGTCTCGCAAGCACCACAATCCCGCAGAAAATGGGTTCAAGGTGCCGTAGTCGCAGGAGATGTAGTACTCCCCGCCATGAGGGATGTCATCTGTAACAGCGTCGTCGGGAAGTTCGTAAACAAGCCCCTCAGCGGCTGTCCACCGCCCTAAAATATACCTCTCATAAAACGCGCCGGTGTAGGAGGATTTATACCGTTCCAAGGTAGCCTGCGAAAGCGATGGGTTGTCCTCTAAGCTGAACCGGATGTGAAGCGCGTTGCGCTCCTCGGCGCGCTGGATCCACTCCTTGTAGAACCAGTGCTGCGGTGTGTCGGGATTGCAGGAAAACCATAGTCTGGCTCCCTCCTCGGAACATCGGGCGATAGCCTGCTGAACAAAGCTTTTGGGCATCAGCGCAACCTCGTCTAAAAGAACACCGCCGAGCGTCCGCCCTTGAATAAGCGAAAAGCTTGCCTCGTTCAAGCCGCCGAACACTTCAAAATAATTCGTCCGATCTCCCCGGCTGACCTCCAAGACCTTATCGGTGCGCCGCCACTTAAGCTTGTAGTCTTTTCGCGACCAATACATTTCCATATACGGCTGGATGATGTTTTTGACCGCGGAATCGATGGTTTTAGCGCATATTCCAAAGCGCGTTCCCGAAAAGCTCCGCATTGCCCAGTCGATATAAGCGACCGTCATAATGCGGGTCTTGCCCGAGCGTATCGCGCCGTCGCAGATAAGTGCCGAGTAGGAGGTATAGGGAAAGGCAAGGATTTTCAGTTGTTTTTCGCTGAACATTTTCTCACCCCTCCCCTGCCTTCTTAAGTCTTTCCTCGTCGAGACGGGCAGCAAGCTCGATAAAGCTCTGCGAAAGAGGGTCGATGCTTTCTGTAGCGTCGTCGGGGGCATCAACTGTCAGCTTTTCCACAAGTGTAGACATCGCCGAGGCTATCTGGGGCATTGTCGCCGATGAGATTCTTTCGTCATCCGAAAGCGCAGCCAGATACTTGTTTATCAGCCCGATAATAACCGGCTGCTTGGCTTTTAAAAAGCCGTCGATTCCGGAATATCCCGCGTCTGCCGAAGCGGGAGAACGCCTTAGATTTTCCTCGCGGACTATCCGCCGCACGGTTGAGTCCGAAATTCCGTTATCCCTTGCAACTGCGCGGTAGTTTTTAGCCGACTGGTATTCCGAGTATATCCTGTTTCTGTCCTGAGTGCCAATAGCCGTCATACAGTGCCGAACCTTTCGATTCCTTCGCCCAAGTCGCGCCCCTCATAGACCTTATTGAGATAGTTCACCTCCGCGCGGGTGAACCATTTTCCCAGAAACAGCCTGAAAAAGTGCTGCGCAGCCCTGCGGCAATTTCCGCAAAGCTCGCCGTCACCGTCCTCAAACTCTGATTCGGGGAGGATTTCGCCGCACACAGAGCAGACCCTTGCGTCAGCCAGCCCGTCGCAGCCGCATTCAGGGCAGACGAATCTGCCGTTCGACTCGGAGGGTTCGCGCAGCCTATTGCCGCAGCCGCCGCAAATAAACGCTTTGTTGTCCAACTGAAAAAGCACTTCCTTTCCAAAGCCTGCTGTACACAAGCAGGTTTGTGCAAGCAGGCTTTTAAGCAACAAAAAAAGAGCTATGGAAAGTCTGACAAGCTTTCCGCTCTTTGCAAATGGTTCAGGCGCTCCGCGATGAAATAGGTTGACCTTTTTTTGAAGGTCGTGCGGAGTGCTGAGAACGTATGTTCTAATTATTATAATACTCATTTTTTTGAAAATGTCAAGGGGTTTGGGGAAATTTTTTTATTTTTTTTGATTTTTGGGGTGGGTAATTGTCTGTCCGACTCCTGCGGGGATAGGAAGGTTAGTGCGCAACCCGGAAATTGCAATGACAGAATGTGTCATTGTGGCTGGCATATCCTCTTCTCAAAAAATAAAAGAGAGATGCGCGGAAATCTGCACATCTCTCAATGATGTCGAAAATTTATTTCTTCTTCTGACCGTAGTAGGCGTTTGCGCCGTGCTTGCGCAGATAATGCTTATCCAAAAGCTCCTGCTGCATAGACTGAAGTCCCGGATTCAGCGCAAAGGCATTGAGTGCCATCTTTGCGCACTCCTCTAAGATTACCGAGTGGTGAACCGAATCAATCGGGTCCTTGCCCCATGTGAACGGACCGTGCGAATGAACCAGCACTGCGGGTATAGCATCCGGGTCCTTGTCCTTGAAGAATCTGATCGGGGTCCCTGCCCCCAAAGGTCTCGACGATCACGTTTCCGGTTTCCTTCTCGTATTCCCCGGCGATCTCCTCCGGCGTCATCCGGCGGGTGCAGGGGAACGGGCCGTAGAAATAATCGCCGTGAGTGGTACCGAGCGCGGGAACGCCCTTTCCTGCCTGAGCAAACGAGGTCGCGCAGGTGGAATGGGTGTGGGTAACGCCGCCGATATTCGGAAATGCCTTGTAAAATTCGATGTGGGTGGGAGTGTCCGACGACGGATTGAGGTCGCCCTCCACCACCTTGCCATCAAGGTCAACAACAACCATGTCCTCAGGCTTCATAACGTCATACTCAACGCCTGAGGGCTTGATTACAATAAGCCCCTTTTCGCGGTCGATTCCCGAAACGTTGCCCCACGTAAAGGTGATAAGCCCATACTTCGGCAGAAGCATATTAGCCTCGTAAACTTCTTTTTTCAGCTGTTCCAACATAATAATAACGTCCTTTCAATATTCTTTTATTGCAGGCGGAGCTTTTCGGAAGATGGTTTTTTCCTACTTCCGTCAGCGCCGCTTTATTTTTTATACAAAGATCTCGCGCATCAAACATCACTTTACGCAACGCATCCGGTAAACTTTCACCTATTATCAGCATATAATAAATCAGCGGGTAAAATACCAAAGAAAGTTATCTTTCAAAGTCGGCGTGGCTTACCATTATCCCCGACGGAATGATATCTATTGCGGCGTAGGAGGGTCCCATACCGTCCCTCGGCAAAGCAAGGCTTCCGGGATTTACGTAATAAACGCCGTCCTTATACAAACATTCGCGGCAGTGGGTGTGACCGTACACTACAAGCGATAGCTTGTTATCAAACGCTAACTTTTCAAGACCAAAGGTATCCCAGTTCACGCCGTGAATATGACCGTGAGTTACGCCTATCTTAAAGCCCTCAGCCTCGCAAAGCTCAACATCCGCTCCGATGCTGGTGTAATCGCAGTTTCCGCGAGCCATAACTACCTTTATATCAGGATATTCCTTTTTTGCATATTCAACATCGCGTATGCCGTCTCCGCAGAAAATATAAAAATCGGTCTTGTCATAGGTTTCCGAAAACAGCTTAAGGACTGCGCCGCGCATACCGTGAGTGTCCGAAAAAGCTATAATCCGCATAAGCTACCCGCTCCTTTATCCGCAATCAAATACTGAGAATATCATAACATATTATTTCACTTTTTTCAAGACTTCGCCGCAAATTGCTGCCATCACATGGCAATATTGTGCAAAACTACGGTCGAAGCCACAAACATGGAGGCAGATTTATGAACCTGAATCAGAATCAAATCAACTATCTTGTAAAAAACGCTTCTGCAAAGCTCGGAGTAAGCGAAAAGCAGCTCCGCGATGAGCTTTCGGCAGGAACCTTCGACCGGCTTTTAGGGACTCTCCCCAAAAACGAAGCCGCAAAGCTGACAGCCGCACTTTCAAATCCCGTAACCGCACAGGCGGTGCTTTCAAGTCCTCAAGCCAAGGAGCTTATGAAAAAGATTTTCGGATAAGCTAAACCGTATCACTCAGGCAGGCGCAGAGATATCAGCAGAAAGGACAAAGCCAATATGGACGATCTTGCCGGAAAAATTCAGAATATACTTCAGGATGAGGAAAGCATGAAGCAGATTTCAGAGCTTGCAGCCATGCTCGGACTGTCCCCTGATTCCCCGACGACCGGCGAAGACCCCGGCTCTGCAAACGGCTCATTCGGGGCGAACAATGCCGCCCAGCCGTCCTTTGGCGGGATGAATCAGTTTTCCGGCGCGGGAGCATCAACGGGTGCAGGTGCGTCCACAAATGTGGGAAACGCCCTTGCACAGCTTTTAGGAGGGGGCGGCTCACAGCAGTCATCGCCGCCCGACTCCGGCGATCTCTTTGGTAACTTAGATATCGCCAAGCTTGCAAGCCTTGCCGGTACACTTAAAAACAGCGGCTCGGACGACGAGAACATCCGCTTTATCCTTGCCTTAAAGCCGCTTTTAAGTGCAAAAAAGCAGGCGCGGGCAGACAGCGCAATTAAAATCCTGCGGCTTTTAAACCTCATCCCGCTGATAAAAGCAAGCGGAATCATCTGATAGGAAAATCCAACGAAAGGACTGATATAAGCCTTGCCAGCCAACAACAGCACAAGCCCCGAGGAGTTCAATAAAATGCAGGAGGAGGCACTCGAACGCCTGCGCGAAATGCAAAAGCGCTCGCGGTCGATGGTAGCTCAGCCAAGCACGGAGTCCCAGAATTCGGGACATGGCAATCGTTCCATGGGCAATAATAATAACAATAACAGCAGACAGGGTGCAGGAAGCCCGAACCATGGCAGTCAGGGAGGAAGTCGCCCTCAGGAGCATTCAAGGGCTGCACAGCCCGCGGGACAGACATACCACGGAGGAAATCTTATGAACACCGGATTCTCGGTTTCCGAGATATTTAAAAGTCTCCTCGGAGAAGCGGGCAAGCTCGACACCGACAGCCTGCTGATACTCTTAATGCTGTTTACACTGTATAAAAACAAGGCGGATATCAAGCTGCTTGTCGCGCTGGGATACATATTGCTGTAGCAAATCTCATATATCGAGAAAAAGAGGTATGTGCAGAAATCTGTACATACCTCAAACAATTTTCCAAGGAAAGACATTCCACAGCGGCTAAAATCAGCCGTCCCCTTATCTGTCAATCACAATCTCATACAAATCAAACTTACATCCCGGCAGGAACACAAGCTTCAAATCCGCCTTGCCCTTAACCTTTGTCAGCTCAAATGTTCTTGTAACAACATCCTCCGAGCCGGCAAACTCGACTATCTGATTATCCGCGCCCGATTCGGTTGCAAAGCGCACATGAATTGTGTCGTTCGGATTGTGGCTTCTGCCCTTGATAGTGATCTTGGTTATGCCCTCCTCGCCGAAATCAAAGCCGTTAAACTCTACGGTTACATTGTTCCCGATTTCCGCAATGCAATCAGGCTCAATCCTGAAAGCATCGCCATAAACGCCGTCGTTGTCTACAGCCTTTATAACCTCGCCAACCCTTGTCGGGCGGATGAACTCAAAGCCTTTAAACCTTATCTGCTTGTGGAAGACGAATTTTATGTCCTTAACCCCGCGTATACGCTCGCTCAGCTTGCAAATCATATACTGGTAGTGATTCCAGCGCGGCTGCTTTAAGTATTCGTAGGAGCCAAGCAGCCTGCCCTCGCCGTCGGTGATTTCAAACGGTATCGGCTCATAGCCGTTGAGATATATTCCCACGTTTACCTCGTCTGAACCGACAGCTCCGAAATCGACGTTTTTAAAGGCGATAAAGGTGTCTTCGCGCAGAGTCTGAACCCCTCCCTCAAAGACGTTTTGCAGCTCCTCGGTGGCATCTGAATAAAGCGATGCGCACACAATGCCGTCATACGGGTTAAAGCCGGCAGCGCCGAAGCCATGGTTTGAAATTTCCAGCTCGGAGATTATCTCTTCATATGGAGTGCCGTTTTTGCAGTAGGCGCGCAGCCTGTATTCGCCGTCCCCCTTGGGCGTGATGACCGCCCTGCCCTCCTGCTTTTCGATGGAGGCAAGATTTGTCTCTATGCCGGCGTCGGTAATCGCCTTGAACTCTATGTCGTCAAAGGTAAAGGTTGAATTTTCGGGATATATCTTCACAGTCGCCTCAGCCACACCGGTTTCGGGCGTGATTCTCTGTGTCGAAAGCGAAAGCTCTATCTTTCTTACCGGAACCTCGTCTGATGCTTCGCTCGGCGTGTTCTCAAAGGTGCAGCATACCCCATCGCGCATTTCTGCGGGAACCGCAATAAGCTTTATGACCTTATTATCAAGACCGACGGAGGATACCCTCATAACTATCTCACCTGCGACGTCCTTGGCGGCAATCATGGCTAAAAGCTTGCCGTTGAACAGCTTGCGACTGGTTCCCTTGTACTGGTCGTAGTCGGTGGAGTCGCCGTTGTCAAGTCCTACAAGCCTTCCTGCGCCGGAAACAGTCACGTTCACGCGGTTTCGGGCGTTCTCGACCGGGTGTCCCTTGTCGTCAGCCATGGAAATCTCAACAAAAATCATATCCTCGCCGTCGGCTTTAAGCTCGGTCTTGGATGGGGTAAGGACGATTTCGGCAGGGTCTCCGAAGGAATATTTCACCTGCTCGCACACCTTAACGCCGTTTTCGTCGTAGCCGACAGCCTTGATCTCGCCCTTTTCATACGGTATCTGCCAACGACCCGAAAGCTCGGTGCCGTCAACATGGTTGTGGACATACTCGCCCTTTGAAACGCCGTTTACAAACAGCTCGGACTTATGGCAGTTTGAGAATATGAAAATGTCAATCAGCTGACCCTCGTTAAAGTCCCAGTGGGGCAAAAGGTGAACAAACGGCTCCGCCTTATCGCCCAGCCACTCGGCGTGGTAGGCGTAGTAGGTGTCCTTGGGGAATCCTGCGGTGTCGATATGACCGAAGTAGGAGTTCTTTGTCCAGTAGGGCGTAGGCTCGCCGATGTAGTCAAACGCCGTCCAGATATACTGACCCAGGCAGAATTTGTGGTTTCTGTCCTGAGTGATATTGTATTCCGCGCTGACCGAGCCCCAGCCGGTGGCGCAGTTCATAAGTGATGAGCACTGGTGATCGTCGTGAGTGGTGCCAAGCTTTGCCGCCGGGAAGTGGTATACCCCGCGCGACTGAATGGTGGAAGCAGTCTCACTGCCGTATATTATCCAATCTGGGTGCTTGGCATGATGCTCGTCGTAAAGCCGCTCGGTGTAATTGTAGCCGACGGTGTCGATATGCTCAGCGCAGTTCTGCGCACCCTCCCACTGCATATAGTTCGAGCCGATTGTTACTGGGAATTTGACGTTGTAATCGTCGATCCGCACGCACCGCTTTAGCTCCTCGGTGATTTCAACTCCGTGGGGCGAGGCGTGGGTGTCGTATATCTCGTTGCCAATGCTCCACATGATAACGCTGGCGTGATTACGGTCGCGGCGAACCCAGCTGCGCACGTCCCGCTCGTGCCACTCCTTAAAGAAGCGGGCATAGTCGTAGTCGGTCTTTTTAAGCTCCCACATATCAAAGGCTTCGGAGTCTATCATAATACCCATTTCGTCAGCCAGCTCCATAAGCTCCGGCGCGGGAGGGTTGTGAGATGTGCGGATTGAGTTTACGCCCATCCCCTTCATAATTTCAAGCTGGCGGCGGATAGCGTTTTTGTTGACTGCCGAGCCTAACGCTCCCATGTCGTGGTGCATACAAGCGCCGTGAATCTTAACCCACCTGCCGTTTAAGAAGAAGCCGTCGTCGGTGGTGAACTTGACCGTCTTGAAGCCGACGCGCTCCACTCTCTCATAAACGCTTTCGCCGCCTTTGATGACTTCGGTTTTAAGGGTGTAAAGATATGGGTCGTCGATGTCCCAGCAGCGGATGTTATCCACCCAAAAACTCTGATTAACGCGCGCGACCTCAGAAGTAAGAACGCAGGGCTTCTCCGCCGTCTTAACGGTGTGACCCTCTCTGTCTGAAAGAGTGTGACGGATTACAGCCTCGCCCGAGCCGACAGCTTCGGTATCTATTCCGACCGCCCACCTGTCGCCGTCCAAATCGGCGCAGAAATAGGTGCCGTCGGGAACTATTCTATCCTCGCCCGAAACGGTCAGCCAGACATTTCTGAAAATGCCCGCGCCGGAATACCAGCGGGTGTTGGGGGACTTGTGATGAACTATCACCTCGATTACGTTTTCCCCCTCACGCAAGCCTTTTAGCTCGACGTCGAAGGTTGTATAGCCATACTTCCACTCAAATATTCTTTCGCCGTTGAGAAGGATTTCTGAGTCCATATAAACGCCGTCGAACCGCAGGATATATACCCTGCCCTCTATCTCGTTTACGGTGAATATTTTTTTATAGCAGCCGTCGCCATCGGCATAAAGCGCACGGGTGTTGTGAATCAGCCAGTCGTGCGGAATGTCCACCGGACGATAGTCGCCCGCTTCCGGCTTTTCGCCGATTTTTTTAAGAGCAAAACTCCATCCCGAATTGAAGAGCTGTTTTGTCATGTCAAAATCTGTCCTTTCCGAGCAGAGCCGCGTCTATAACGCAGTCTGCTATATTCTACAAGACAATTATAGCAGGTAAGAGCGCTGTATTCAATATAAAATATAAGGGATAATTCCGCAGAAAAATAGTTTCATATGTTTATATCAGAAAATTACGCCCACAATATTCTTGACACGGCGGGTAAAGTGTTGTAAAATAATAAGACAGTCAGTTATTGCAGACAAATCGTTTAAAACAAGGAGTGAAAATCATGGATTCAGGCAGTAACAGTACCAAGCCGCGAGGGAAAGCCCTTTATTGGGTGACGGCAATCTTATTTGCCTGTTTCCCGGATTGAGCGCTTCCCTCCAATTAAAAAGATTGGAGGTTAAAAAATGGAAAAAACAACTGTATTTGATATCGTTATCAAGCTGTTGAACCAGCGTAAGTTTGCCGAGCTGAAGCTGATAATGAACGAAATGAACCCGACGGACATTGCGGCAATATTCGACGAAGCCGAACCGCGCGACATCCCCATACTTTTCCGTCTTCTCCCCAAGGAGCTTGCGGCGGAGACCTTTGCCTACCTCGACTCAGACCAGCAGGAGCAGCTGATAATGGCGTTTTCCGACCGCGAAATAAGAGAGATGGTAGACCAGCTGTTCTTAGACGATACCGTTGACATCATCGAGGAGATGCCCGCAAACGTCGTATCGCGTGTATTAAAGAACACCGACGAGGCGACAAGGCGGCAGATAAACGAGCTGCTTGCCTATCCCGACGACAGTGCAGGAAGCCTTATGACGCCGGAGTTTGTGTATCTGAACAAGGGCATGACAGTCGGGCAGGCAATCCAAAAAATCCGTCAGGTCGGCGTTGCAAAAGAGACTATTTACACCTGCTATGTAACCGAGGCGCGAAAGCTTATCGGCGTAATCTCGCTTTCCGACCTTATAACCGCACAGGACGACACCAAAATCGAGGATTTGATGAGCGAAAACATCATCAGCGTTAAAACCAAGGACGATAAAGAGGAGGTCGCGGCAACTCTTGCAAAGTACGACCTTCTGGCGCTTCCTGTTGTGGACGGCGAAAACCGCTTGGTTGGTATCGTAACGGTCGACGACGCTATCGACGTTTTGCAGGACGAAAACACCGAGGATATCGAAAAGATGGCGGCTATCCTGCCCACAGACAAGCCGTATTTCAAAACCGGCGTGTGGCCCTGGGATAACGATCTGACGAGCCTGTTGGAGAAATATGGCGTGCGCTTCTCCGCCGCCATTCCCACCCAGGCCTCTCCGCTGCTGAGCTTCCTGGTGTCCTTTGTGCTGCCCATCGCGTTCTTTGCCATCATGTGGCAGTTCATCATGCGGGGCATGAGCAAGCGGATGGGCGGCACCAACGCCCTGACCCTGGGCAAGGCCAACGCGAAAATCTATATCGAAGCCCAGACCGGCAAAACCTTCAAGGACGTGGCCGGCCAGGATGAAGCCAAGGAAGCCCTCACCGAAATCGTGGACTTCCTGCATGACCCTGATAAATACGCCGCCATCGGCGCCAAGCTGCCCAAGGGCGCGCTGCTGGT
>ENA-ORMR01002061-ORMR01002061.1-human-gut-metagenome-genome-assembly--contig:-NODE-2061-length-13530-cov-3.394063_pt1 | contig 13530 bp, 15 predicted proteins | sample MGYA00242107_ERZ509003 | MGnify/ENA primary metagenome ERZ509003 (study PRJEB26280, sample SAMEA2338699) | human gut metagenome | biome: human gut; feature: human-associated habitat; material: faeces... | reverse complement strand
TTTAGCTGGATAGAATGGCAGGCTACGAACTTGCAGATCGGGGGTTCGAATCCCTCCGGGTACACCATTGCTTAAATGGTAATTCTCAAGCTAATTTGAGAACTCTTTTCTTTTTTTGAGGCTTTTTCTTTAAAAAGTATCGTTTCGCTTGTCTAGACTTACTTTCAGCATTTTTTGTTTTCCCCTGAAATTCCTCAAAATTTACTCTTTCAAACTCTTTTTTCTTTCGTTCTTCTGATACATGAATATAATAAAAATCTGTATTTTCAAATTCGGCATGTCCCATTAATTCTCGTAAAACCTCTTTGTCCATACCTTTTTCACTCATTAAAGTTGCAAAAGAATGTCTAAAACCATAAATTGTCATATGTTCTAGTTTATGCTTTTTAATAAATTCTGTAATCTTTTTTGTTAATCTTTCTGGCACATAAGGTGTTCCAATCGTATTTAAAAATACATATTCGTTATTATTCCATTCTTGTCCATATTGTAAATTGTTCATTTTTTCTCTTTTTAAGTTAAGCAACATTTCTTTTAATCTTGGTGTCATTGGTATATTACGATAACTTTCTGTAGTTTTTAAATCTCCATCAGTCATAATGTGTCCTGTAATATTCATTTCATCATCATATAATGTAATATCTTTGTAAGCATTTTCCACTTTAATTTTATTTTGATTAAAATGAACAGATTTCCATTTTAATCCACATCCTTCTTCTGGTCTCATACCTGTTTGTAGTAATGTAGCAAAAAGTAATGCAAAAGGTCTTTTATCTTCTTCACATACATCAAGCCATACTTTTTGCCTATCTTCTGGTAAATAACACACTTTTGTTACCTTAGCTCTTTTCTTCTTTTGAAATTTCAAATCAAAGTTTGGAACTTCTTTTATTAAGCCTTTTTTATCTTTTGCATAAGTTAATACAGCTCTAATAAGCAAGAATAGATCTTTAGCAAGTCTAGGTGTTTTCTGCCTTTTTTCATTGATATAGTTCTCTACTAAATCTTTACTAATTTCGCTAACATGATATTTTTCAAAATCTACCATAACATGATTTTTAATAGTATTTATGTATGTTTCTACTGTTTTTAAACTAATTGTTTTATTTGTAGTAGGATTAACTTGATTCTTTTTCCAATTAAGCCATTCCTTTGCTATATTTGGGAATAAAGTATAATCATCTGCTAGTATTTCTATTTTTCTTTTAGCTTTTTCCTCATTAAATTCAGTAAATTTATTTAATTCTGTTGAACATTCTTCTGTAAATACTTTAACATTAGGAATTGTACTATTTCTTTTAATATCAAAATATACATCAGTAATTAATTCACCTAATCTTTTTCTTGCTTCTTTTTCTGTTCTTGCTGTTCGAGATAATCTGGGATTCTTATCAACTCCTTCCATTATTGAATTAAGGGCTAATGTTACTCTTGCCTCATAACTATTTCCTTTTTTCCTTATTGTAACTGTTCCTTTTGGTGCTCTTTGTCTATTTATTTTTTCCATAATAACTCCTTCCAAATAAGTTTAAAAAATCTAAATAGTTCAAGGGCACAAAACTTAATATCTAAACATGTCTTATCACATTTAAAACAAGAAATCAGCCCTTTTTTCTAATTACTAATAATCATAGTCGCCATACTCACCACAGTTCTCCTCAAACCATTTTGGTAACAGTTCTTTATTAATAATTATCTTTCGTTTAAATCTAACTGCTGGAAAACCTTCTACTTTAACTAATTTCAACATTAAATTTCTACCTATACCTAACATTTTTCTTGCTTCATTTACAGTTAACCCTAACTTTATATTTTCTTCATTTGTTGACAATGTAGATTTCCTCCCTTCTTAAATTAGTAAGAGTAAAATTTATTTCTCTACTAGATAAGTTCCAAAATGGACTCTAAAATATAAACTTTTTAGAAAGTTTTAAAAATTTTATCCTTCTAATAAGTAAATGCCATCAAAATTTATAAAAGGTATAATTTTTTGAAAAGTTTTTTAATTTTTTTATTTTTAATATAGAATTATATTTGTTTTCTATACTTTTAGAGAATTTTTTGATATAATTCAGTTAAACAAATAGTATTTTAGAGAGATGTAGTAATAAAATGGATGAAAAAAGATATTTAATAGATAATAAAAAGTTAATGAAAGAGTGGGATTTTGAAAAGAATATTCAATTTAATCCTTATAAACTATCTAAATATAGTAATAAGACAGTTTATTGGATATGTAGTAAATGCAAGCACAGTTGGAAAGCTAGTGTTTCTACTAGAAGTTCAGGTCATGGGTGCCCTGCATGCAGTGGAAGAGTAGCAACAAAAGATAAAAATTTGGAAAAGATCAATCCTGATTTAGCAAAAGAATGGCATCCAACAAAAAATGGAAAATTAAAACCAACGGATGTTTTACCATACTCTGAACAAAAAGTATGGTGGCAATGTAGAAGAGGACATGAATGGAAAGCCAGTATTAGTAATAGATATCAAGGAAGAAATTGTCAACAATGTTCTTATGAATTGAAAACTTCATTTCCTGAACAATGTATAGTATTTTACTTGTCCCAATGTTATGTTATAGAATCAAGAAAGAAAATAAATAATTGGGAAATTGATGTTTATCTTCCTGAATATAATATTGGGATTGAATATGATGGTATAGCTTATCATAAAAGATTAAGATTGGAAGATAGAGAAAAAAGAAAGGAAATTGCATTAAAAAAAGAAAAAATTGAACTAATAAGAATAAAAGAAGATTATGAAAAACAAGGAGAGGATAATAATATTATATATTTTATTGTAGATTATAAATATTCTAATTTAGAAGTTGCACTAAATAAACTATGTAATAAAATCAGTAAAATTACACAAAAAGAAATAATATTAGATATAAACATAAATAGAGATAGGCAAAAAATCTATAAAAATTATATTTCGTATGAAAAAAGGAATAATTTTGCTACAAAATTTCCAGAATTATTAGAATTTTGGAATTATGAAAAAAATGAAAATTTAATGCCTGAATACTTTTCATACCAAAGTAATAAATCAGTTTGGTGGAAATGTAAAAAATGTGGTGGATAATGGAAAGAAAGTGTTATAAATGTAGCAAAAGGAAATCGTTGTCCTTTTTGTTCAGGGCATAGAATATTAAGAGGATATAATGACTTAGAAACCTTGAACCCTATACTATCAAATGAATGGAATTATGAAAGAAATGGCAATCTATTACCTAGTATGGTAACTTGTGGAAGTAATAGGAAAGTATGGTGGAAATGTAAAAATGGACATGAATGGTTTGAAACTATAAATAGAAGAAATAAAAATATTATATGTCCATATTGCTCAGGAAGACATATATTAGTCCCATTAAAACAAGAACAATGGTTAAAAAATTATAATCTTGCGAAAAAATATTTTGAAGATAATGGAAATCTTAATATAAATGCAAAATATATTACTAATACTGGCGTTAAACTTGGAAGTTGGATTAGAACACAACGAGTATCCTATAAAAATAAAAGTTTAACAGATGAAAGATATAAATTACTATCTGATATTAATATGATATGGGAATTAAAACCTGGAGTCAAAAAGGAGAAATATAATAATGAAAAAGTATAGAAAAAAAGTTAATATTACTTATTTTAGTAAATTAAAAAAAGTATATATTGATGAGATTAATGCTAATAGTATTGTATATTTAAAAGTAAATAGTCCATTAAATTATGGAATAAAAGAGTTGGATTATTATGGAAAAATATTGCATAAGACTCAAAATTATTTTGATATTTTGGAATATTGTACTGGTGAAATGAATTATTGGTATGCAGATGAAATTTTAAATAAAGAAAAGGAAATAAAAAAACATACAAAAAGATGGGCTAAAAAAAGTATAAAAGAATTATATTTAGTATCAACATATACAAAAGAAGAAATTCGAGAATTTCACAAAAATAATTAACTTAACCTAAATAGCAATATTACATAAAATTCTCCATTCTTTATAATATAGTAATTAAAAAATTGACAATCATATACACAAATGAAGTGTATATAATTGTCAATAAATTTTTCATTAGAATTTTGTATCTCTTGGTGGACAGTTATCATTTCCATAACTATCTTTATCACGAATTTGACCTTTTTTGTTATGTATAACTAATTCCGTTTTTTGGTTTTTAGCAATTTCTCTGCCATAGTCTATAGCTTCCTTTTGAGTGTCAAAAAGTTTAGTAGCTTTCGTGTTTCCTGCACCGATTACTTGCCATAATGAACCTTTAGGTGTTACATGTTGTTCTTTGCTCATAATAAAACTCCTTTCTATCCCAAAGAAGTAATTGACTTCTAGCAATAAATAGTGCTATAATATCATTAACAATAACTTTTGTGGAGTGAGTTGTTAATTAACATTCGAGTTGCATATAGCAATTGGGATGTTTTTTTTATTGCTAAAATCATTATATTACTTAAAAAATATAATGTCAACCTAAAAATAAAAAAGTGTTCCAAAATATTGACAAATGTCCCACACTAAAATATAATAATTACAGGTGATAATATGAAAAAGAAAAATGTTTTAAATTTAATAAAATATTATGCTGAAAATAACGATTCTAGTTTTAAAAATGAAGCATACGAGATTGCAAAAGATTTTGACCAAAGCGGTGATTATCAATTAGCTGAATATATCATGGCACTATTATCTGATGTAAATACTTTTGTACCTCAATCTTATGATTATAATTTTAATTTTTTTACAAAGGTAAACTCAAGTAATTCTTCTTTACCATTACCAATAGAAATAAAAAATGATATTGAAGGAATAGTTAATGCAATTGGCAAAGATATTGGCGTGAACAAATTTTTATTTGAGGGAGCTCCAGGGACAGGAAAAACCGAGACAGTAAAACATATTGCTAGAATTTTAGATAGAGAGCTTTATCAAGCAGAATTTGATGTTATTATAGATAGTAAATTAGGTCAAACATCAAAAAATATAAATTCAGTTTTTGATGAGATAAATGATTTACCTCATCCAGAAAAAATTATTATATTATTTGATGAAATTGATGCTTTGGCATTAGATAGATTAAATAATAATGATTTAAGAGAAATGGGAAGAGCTACTTCTACTTTATTAAAAGAATTAGATAAGCTAAATGATAAAATAATTTTTATAGCTACTACTAATTTGTATCAGTCTTTTGATAAAGCAATTATTAGACGTTTTGATAAAATTATTAATTTTAATAGATATACTAACGAAGATTTAGTAGATGTAGCTGTTTCAATTTTAACTGAATATATAGACAAGTTTCCTAGCGCTGCTAGAGATATAAAATTATTTAGAAAAATAATAGGTAATTTAGATCCTATACCATATCCAGGAGATTTAAAAAATCTTATTCGTACTTCATTGGCTTTTAGTGATGTAAATAAACCATATGATTATCTAAAAAGATTATATGAATCAGCTAACAAATTAAAAATAGATGAAAATTTAAAATTATTACAAAACCAGGCATTTACTATTAGAGAAATTGAAAATTTAACAGGTATTCCTAAAAGTACCATTTCAAGGGGGTTAAATAATGAATAATTTAATTCAATTAAAAGGTCAATTAACACCTAGAAAAAATCCTTCAAAAGGAGGTGGATCTAGTTTACCTGCTAATACAACAGTAAAAGTTATAGAGTTAGAAAATATTAAAAATGATTTAATTGGTTTAGAGGATTATTGGAAAAATAAAAAACTAATTGATGGAACTTTGATTAATGTAAATTATAATAGAATAGTACCAAAAAGTAAAAGAATAAAAACTATATTATTTAAAAGTTCAAATGGTGAAAATATAGATTCAATAAGGGGTGCTAAATATGGAGGAACTAAAGAAAATCCAACCCATATTATTACATACTACGTTCCCTTAGATAATATATCACATAATATTAAAAAGTTAAAAGAGTGTATAGAAATATTGAATACTAATTTTCAAGGAAAATTTGATAATGAAGATGAAAAGAAAATAAAGAATATAGATTTTTCAAAATATGATATTGCAAAAACTACTTTTATAGATGTAATATCTGATTGTTCAATAGTCAATAAATTAGAAGTTCCAAAATATGAAAAAGATATTGAAGAATCACAAGCGATAACTTTATATGAAGTTAATAAAAATTCTAAAGAAATTTTAGAAGCTTTAGGCATTAAATGGAAAGATTATAGTATTTTAGATGAAAATACAGTTATATTATACAAAGATTCTTTATCATTGCTACTAAAAGAAGCTCCTTACTTAATATCTATGACAGTAGAAGATCTTGCAGATATTAAATTACCAGAGAGCAATTCTTATGATAAATTACTTGAAGATAAAATAATTTCAGAGAATATATCTAATTTTCCTAATTACACTAACGAACCAATTATTGGAGTTTTGGATACAGGTTTTGATAATAATGTTTATTTTAAAGACTGGGTAGATTATAATGAAAAATATATGGATGATCAAGTTGATATTACTGAAAAAGATAGAGAACATGGAACATCAATTGATTCTATAATTATAGATGGACCATCAATTAATCCAAAATATAATGATGGATGTGGAAGATTTAGAGTAAAACATTTTTGTATTGCACATAGCGGAAGAAACAGTACATTTTCAATTATGAGAAGGATAAAAGAAATAGTATCCAATAATTTAAATATAAAAGTTTGGAATCTTTCATTAGGATCTAATCTAGAAATTGATGATAATTTTATATCGCAAGAAGCAGCTTTATTAGATATGCTTGAATATGAATACGATATAATATTTGTAGTTGCAGGAACAAATCAAACAGAATTATTGCAAGATAAAATCGGATCACCAGCAGATTCTATAAATTCTTTAGTTGTTAATTCAATAAAAAGAGATGGCACAAGAGCATCTTATTCAAGAAGAGGTAAAGTGTTGTCGTTCTTTACGAAGCCAGATATTTGCTATTATGGTGGCGATAAAGATGAAGAAATAAGGACTTGTATAGGTACTGGAGAAAAGAAAGTAATAGGAACGTCAATAGCTACTCCATGGATTAGTAGAAAAATGGGATATTTAATATATAAATTAGGATTGTCAAGACAGATTGCAAAAGCATTAATAATTGATTCAGCAACAGGATGGAATAAAATTGATAATGAAAAATCCGAATATTATGGATTTGGCAATGTACCTATTAAAATTGAAGATATTATAAATTCTCCCAAAGATGAAATAAAATTCTATATAGAAAGTACTTCTACAGATTATGATACATATACATATGAAATTCCTGTTCCAATTGATAATAATAAATGTCCTTATATTGCCAAAGCTACATTATGTTATTTTCCTAAATGTACTAGAAACCAAGGAGTAGATTATACTAATACAGAATTAGATTTATATTTTGGAAGAGTTTTAAAAAACAAAAAGGGTAATATAACTATTAAAACAATAAATGATAACAAACAATCAGATGAGGACGGAAGAGTATTAGAAGGAGATGCTCGTAGAGAGAAAGGAAAATGGGATAATGTAAAACATATTGTAGAAGAATATAAAATAAATGCAAGACCTAAGAAAAATTATGAAAATACATCATGGGGATTGAGCATAAAATCAAAAGATCGTTTGGGCAAGGGCGATGGTAAGGGGATAAAATTCGGTGTTGTTATAACTTTAAAAGAAATAAATGGTATCAATAGGTATGATGAATTTATAAGACAATGTAAGTTTAAAGGTTGGCTTGTAAATAAAGTTGATGTTGAAAGTAGAGTAGAATTATATAATATTGCAGAACAAGAGATTAAATTTGAATAGATATGATAATAGGGTGATTATATGGATATAGAAAAAAGTGAAGAAGAAAAAAATATAGATGAAGTTTTAGGGATAATGAAAAATAGTTATAATCAATATTATGAAAGAAGTCAAGATATAGATAATAAAAGTGGCTTTTTAATAGCTTTTCATTCTGCAATTATAATTTTTGCATTAGATATTGAAAGTATAAAAAATTTACTTGAATTACAATGTCAAAATATAGGCCAAATATTAAGTAATATAATTTCTATATTATTAACTTGTATTATATTAATATTAGCAATAATTTCAATAAGTTTATTTATTTTAAGTCTTAAATCAAGAACTATAAAATATATTCCTGCAAATATATGTGATGAAAAATATTATAAAAGTAAAAATATAGACTTAAAAAAAGAGTTGCTAAAAAGTTATAAAGAGATCTCTCAAAACAACGAAAAAGTAATAGATAGAAAACACACCATGTAAAATATTGCTCTTATTATAACTCTAATAGAAATTATATTAATCGGAATAAATATATTTTTTGAAATTTTCCACTAGGAGGTGAAGATATGAAAGAAGATAATCAAAATAATAATGAGGTTTCAACTTGTCCAAAAATCGAATTGGGCACTCATCAAAATAGCTATAATCCTAAAAATACTGAAACTATAGATAATAAAAAATAGAATTATTATAAAAGCGTAAATAATAAAGATTGAGTATATCATAGACAGTAAAATTTATGATATACTCAATTTTAATCTAATAACAGTTACACTATTTATTAACACATTCTAATATCAGATTCATGGCATCTGAAAATACGTATTTGGTAAAATTTTTTATTTTCATAAGCTCCAATAATATTTATTTTGTCAATATAACTATCTAAGCTATTTCTGATCTTTTCTAAATCCTGTTGTGTATGAGGTAAATTTTCTATTATGCTAAATAATTTTTCATAACTATCATTATCTTTTGTTAAAGTTGCAATTCTTTCCCTATCTGTTTCTGTTAAAGCATACAAATTCTCCTCTCTACATTCAAATATCGTGTTTAAAACAGTTTCTTTTTCCTCTGACATATTTACTACCTCCAATAATAATTTAATAGTAGTATAACGTGCTCAATTTAATTTGTCAGCCCTTTTTTTATTTTTTCTAAAAAACATCATAAGGATAGCCTCTTTCTATGTATATTTCTGTCAATTCCATTTTATATTCTTCAAGCAGTTCTAAATATTTATGTTTAAAACAATTTTTACATAGCCATTCAATGCCTTCTTTAGAAATTTTAGCTTTTCCACTTTCGTAATATTTATAAAGATTATTTGTAGTTTTGTTCATTTTAATAATACCATTTTTTATGGTACCAGGCACTCTATTAAAATAATTTGGCAATTCATATACATACATATCATTTTTCCATAGATTTTTCAAATCCACTTTTAATAAATCTTCATACTGTTTTATTCTTGTTATAAAAAAATCTATATCTGCATCTGCAATGCTTTTTTCTTTTTGAAAATATACATATATTAACCAGTAAAATCCTTCAATCAAAATATAGTTTTTATTTTTATTAAATCTGTATCCCTGCTGTTTCCATCTACAAGTAGGATATTTCTTATTCATAACAGTAGCTGCTTGTCTTAAATCTTTATGAGTTATTTCTTTTCCCCCCCTTTGTTTTTAGCCCTATCGAATTTAATTTATATAATACTCTATCATAAGACATAAAAATTTTTTCTAATTCTGTCTGTGAATCTGTAATCATAATACCACCTTATCTATAATTTCAATTTTAATTCTTATACTAGCGAAGCGAAGTATTAAGAAAAAGCAAAATTTCATTTTGCGACCGAATATTATGGCATTTTCTTTATGCCTAATATTCGCCACGTCGGGGATTCGAATTCCTCCTGCTGCACCACCACTCTCAACCAAATTTGAGAGTTTTTATTTTTCTTCTATTTATAAATTTCTCCATAATTCTAAGTACCTTTTTTCAAAAATAGATTTACCAAATAAACTCTTGATAAACCTATCTTTCTACAACTACATAATTTTCTATCTTGTCTTATTCACCTTCTATTTTCCAATTTTCTAAATTTTTTATACTTGGAGAATAAATTGAATTTCCTCTATAATCAAATCTTGAGCCATGACAAGGGCAATCCCATGTTTTAGCTAAATTATTAAAACTAAGCTCACATCCAAGATGTGAACAAACTGGTTTTACAGCATATAACTCTCCTTCTTTATCTTTATAAACACCAACTTTTCTCCCATCTATCTCTATTATTCTTGCATCCTCTTTATTAACATCACTAATTTTATCTTTTGGTACTTTTATTTTATTTATTACTAATGAATTTGATGTTTCTTTTAACATATTTTCAACTTCTTTTATATTTTTTACAGGTTCCATTCTTGTTGCTTTAAATATTTCTTCATATTTATTACCTTTATTTAAAATTTTGTCTTTTATAATATTTGATGCAATATTAGATGTTGTTATTCCCCACTTTCTATACCCTGTTGCAACATATACATTTGGCATAAATTTTGAAAACTCTCCTATATAAGGAATTTTATCTAAAGTAATACAATCTTCTGTATGCCATTTATATTTTACTCTACAATCTGGATATATACTTTTTGCAACTTTTTCTAAATCTTTATAAGCATTTAATAAATTAATCTTTTCTCCTGTTTTATGGTCAGAACCTGCTATTAATAATAATCGCTTATCCCCATCTTTTATATTTCTAATAGATTTGGTAGGAATCTCACTATTTATATACATTCCATTAAAAATTTCTTGACTTGTTTCTATTGCAATTGCATATGACATTGATTGATACATTTTTAAGAAGTAAAAACCTGGAGAATTAATTATTGGATAATGTGATGCAATTATTACATATTTAGATTTTACACATACATTATCACAATATGTTAGATATTTATCTGAATCTTTCTTTAAATCATAAACTTTAGAATCTTCAAAAATCTTTCCTCCATTTTTTTCTATACAATTAGCTAATCCAAATAAATATTTTCTAACATTGAATTGAGCTTGATTTTTAAACTTTATTGCACCTAAAATCTCCAATGGCAACTCTGTCTTATTTACAAATTCACAGTCATAATTTAATTCTTTTAAAACTTGAACTTCTTTTTTAATTTTTTTTATATCTTCTTGTTTTTGTGTATAAACATATGCATCTTGATATTCAAAATCACATTCTATATTTTCTGTATCAATTATGCTTTTTATATTTTTTATTGCTTGCTCATTTGCCTCTAAATACTTCTTAGCAAACTTCTCTCCTTCTGATTGTATTAAATAATCATAAAATAAACCATGCTGACTAGTTACTTTTCCAGTAGTATTACCAGTAGTTTTTTTACCAATCTGGTCCTTTTCTAGTACAACAACTTTAACTCCAGACTTAGCCAATTCATATGCTGAACTAATTCCTGTTAATCCTCCTCCTATTATACACACATCAGTTTCTATATCGTTTTTTAATTTTGGATATTCTTTTTCAATATTTTTAGTAGATTCTATCCAATATGAACTCATTTTCTACCTCCTACTTTTTACTTAATTTTATTTTTATTGTTAAATTGCTCTTATTTCTTAAAATGTCTAAGCTAACCTCATCGCCCGGATTTTTAGTATAAATATATTCTCTTAAATCACACATATTTATTAACTCTATTCCATCTATTTTTGTTATAATATCTCCTACTTTTAAGTCTGTTTTTTTAGCTGGTGAATCTTCAGATATTTGTTCTATATATATTCCATTTTGGAATTCTATGTTTGGTGCGATATATGAAATAATATTTTTGTCATATGCAAATATTCCTAAACCTGCTTCATCAAACTTTCCTTCTGTAATAAATCTTTCTATAATTGATTTAACACAATTAATTGGTACTGCAAATCCTATTCCTTCAGCAGATGTAATTTTTACAGAATTTATACCTATTATTTCCCCTTTAGTATTAATAAGCGGTCCCCCACTATTTCCTGGATTAATTGTTGCATCTGTTTGAATTAAATTACTCATATAACTAGTTTTACCATCTTCTTCTATTTTTATGGTTCTATTTAATGCACTAATTATTCCTGATGTAACTGTTCTTTGAAACTCATATCCTATGGGATTGCCTATTGCATATACACTTTGTCCTACTTTTATTTCCTTAGAATCACCTAATTTCGCATATGTTAATCCTCTCATTGGAATTTTTATTATTGATAAATCTAGATTAGAATCTGACCATACCACATTTGCATTATGTGTTGTTCCATTTTCTAATGTCACATAACATTTATTATATTTTTCACCAGATACATGCTCATTTGTTAAAATATATCCATCTTCTGAAACAATTACTCCACTCCCCAGCCCTAATTTAGTAGCTCCATCTTTTAAAAATATAGTGCTTCCTTTATCTTTAATTTTCGAAATACCCACAATAGAAGAATTTGCATATTGTAATATTTCAGTTATATCATTATTATTATCTACAATAATCTCTTTTGATGTTTTTTCAATTGTTATTTCATTTTCATATGTATTTACATCTATATTTGCATAAATTTTATATATACCAATTATTATTGCTAGCATAACTATAATTATTATAATTGTAACTAGAATTTTCTTACTTTTTTTATTTTTATACATAACTTCCTCCATGTTAATATTATATATAATTAATTTACCCTCTACTCTCATTTTTAATCAGTATTTTAATAAATTTAATATTGATTTTTTTTAATGTTAATATATAATATAAAAAAAAAAACATAGGTGATAATTATGTTAGAACAAAATCTATTCAATTTAACAAATCCACAAAAATCAATATGGTCACAAGAACAATTTTACAAAAATACTTCTCTAAATAATATTGGTGGAACAATAATAATTAAAGAAAAAATAAATTTTGAGTTGTTAGAAAAGGCTATTAATAAATTTATCGAATTAAATGATAGCTTTAATATTAAATTGTGTTTTGATAATAATGGTTCTATAAAACAATTTTTTTCAAATTATATTTTCACAAAAATAGATTTAATTAATCTAAATTCATATGATGATTTATTAAATAAAGAAAAAGAATTAATTGAAAATTCATTTTCTTTATTAAATACACCTTTATATAAATTTATAATGTTTAAATTTCCTGATGGAACTGGTGGAATTATTTTAATTGCTCACCATATAATTGTCGATGGTTTTGCTTGTAATTTCGTCGCAAATAAAATAGCATACATATACAACTGTTTATTAAATAAACAAGAAATTCTACCAGATTATTACTCTTATAAAGATTATATATTATCTGAAAAAGAATATATCAATAGCTCAAAATTTGAAAAAGATAAAAAGTATTGGAATAAATTATTCGAAGATGTACCAGAAACAGTTTCATTATCTACATCCACAAATACATCTAATGTTACCTTTGAAAATATTAATTCTTCTAGAGAGGTTTTTACATTAAAAAATGATTTATTAACGAAAATAAATAACTTCTGTAATTTATATAAAGTAAGTAAATATAATTTTTTTATGGCAATATATTCTTTATATATTGGAAAAGTTAATGATGTAAATGATTTTGTTATAGGAACACCTATACTTAATAGAATAAACTTTAAA
>ENA-ORMR01002059-ORMR01002059.1-human-gut-metagenome-genome-assembly--contig:-NODE-2059-length-13552-cov-4.256724_pt1 | contig 13552 bp, 13 predicted proteins | sample MGYA00242107_ERZ509003 | MGnify/ENA primary metagenome ERZ509003 (study PRJEB26280, sample SAMEA2338699) | human gut metagenome | biome: human gut; feature: human-associated habitat; material: faeces... | reverse complement strand
CCCGCCTCACGGACGCCACGTTTACGACGCCTTCCCCGGCCCGTGGCCTCTCCGGTTCAGACGGCCGCCTACTTAGGCAGCGAGAGCAACTTCGTTGTTGTTCTTTAATTTATAAGTTACCCGTTTTATAGAGGTCAGGCGCCTCTGCCCGCTTATCCTGCCTCCACACCCCCGTCGAAACCGGTACGCCCCCATGTGAGCGGCGCACGACAAGTGCGCCGCGAATACGGGAAACCCGTCAGGTATGCGAAAGCAAAAGGAAATGAAATTACATCTTCTCCGGCTCGGGATAGTCAACGCCCTGCGTATCCACGCGGATGGACTTGATGACCTGCGGCTTTTTCGGCATGTCGTTGAACATGTTGCGGTTCACGCGCGAAATGTCCACCGCGGCCTGCGCGTTCTCGGTGATCTTGCCGAAGGCGGCATACTGACCGTCGAGGTGCGGCGCGTCGGCCACCATGATGAAAAACTGGCTGCCCGCGCTGTCTGGGACCATCGTGCGCGCCATCGAGAGAACGCCCAGCGTGTGCTTGAGATCGTTCTTGAAGCCGTTGGCGGAAAATTCGCCCTTGATCTCGTAACCGGGGCCGCCCGTGCCGTTGCCGTCCGGGTCGCCGCCCTGGATCATAAAACCGGGGATAACGCGGTGAAACACCACACCATCGTAAAAGCCAGAATTTGCCAGCGCGATGAAGTTGTTGACGGTGTTGGGCGCAAGCTCGGGATAGAGCTCACCGCTCATCACCGCGCCGCTTTCCATTTCAATGGTCACAATAGGATTTGCCATCTTTCTTCTCCTTATCTCCGCGCCTTCATCGCACGGTCCATCTCGCGCTTTGCGTCGCGTCTTGCGGCGTCCTCGCGCTTGTCGTAGTTTTTCTTGCCCTTGCACACGCCGACCTCGATCTTCACGCGCGCGTCCTTGAAGTAGACGCTCAGCGGGACGAGCGCGTAGCCGTCCTGCTTGACGAGCGCGTAAAGCTTATTGATCTCGCGCTTGTGCAGCAGGAGTTTTTTCGGCCGATCCGGGTCGTGGTTGAAGATATTGCCCTTATCGTAGGGGGAAATGTGCATCGAGAGGACATTTGCCTCGCCGTTTTTGATGATGACATAGCTGTCCTTCAAATTCAGCGTTCCGGCGCGGATGGACTTGACCTCCGTGCCCTTGAGCTCGATGCCCGCCTCATAGCGGTCTTCGACAAAATAATCGTGGAACGCTTTGCGGTTCTGTGCCACGACCTTGATTCCCTTTTTCTCCGCCACGGCACATCGCCTCCTTTGCGTTCGGATAGTAGTTTAGCATACTTTTTTGCCCAGCACAAGGGCTGTCACAAAAACGTAACAAACGAAAAAATCGCCCCGCACCTCCATTCTGCCCGCTTGCTTTATTTTATAGTAGAATTCCGCCCGCCGCCGTGCTATAATTTTAATATCTATATCATGCTCTGGCGGCGTCCCGCCGCACTGAGGAGGCAGTTTTACCATGGATCTGACCGAACGCAGACTTTCCCGCAAGACGATCTACGAGGGAAAGATCTTACATATTTACCGCGACGACGTGCTCCTGCCGAACGGCAGAAAAAGCGTGCGCGAGGTCGCCGATCACCCCGGCGGCGTCGCGATCGTCGCCCTCGACGAAAACGACAATATACTCACCGTGAAGCAGTACCGCTATGTTTTTTCCCGTGTGCTTGAGGAGATTCCCGCCGGAAAATTAGAGCGCGGTGAAGACCCGCGCGAGGCCGCAATACGCGAATTGAAAGAAGAGACCGGTGCGACGCCCGCCCGAATGATCGACCTCGGCAAGCTCCTTGTCTCCCCCGGCTGTTACAGTGAGGTACTGCACCTGTACCTTGCCGAAGGACTCGCCTTCGGCGCGCAGCATCCGGACGAGGACGAATTTTTAGAGCTTCGCCGCACACCGTTTTCCGAAATGCTCGCGCGCGTCATGCGCGGCGACATTGAGGACGCAAAGACCGTCTGCGGCATTCTGAAGGTACACGCCCTGCGCACGGCACAAAAAGAGAAAGAGGAGAATGAAAACTGATGGAACAGAAAAAGACCGTCCTTATCGTGGAGGACGAAAAGAACATTGTGGATATTATCCGTTTCAACCTCCAGCGCACGGGATATGATACGCTGGAGGCTTACGACGGCGAGGCAGGTCTCGCCATGGCGCGCGAAAAAAAGCCCGACCTCATTCTGCTCGACGTGATGATGCCCAAGATGATGGGCTTTGATGTCTGCCGCGCCCTGCGCGAAGAGGGGGATAACGTCCCCGTCATCATTCTGACCGCGCGCGAAGAGGAAGAGGACAAGATCCTCGGCCTTGAGATCGGCGCAGACGACTATATCACCAAGCCTTTTTCCATGCGCGAGCTGCTCGCGCGCGTCAAGGCAAACATTCGCCGCACGGCGATGCTCTCCGCGCCCGCCGCGGAGGACAGTGCCATGAGCGCCGGCGGCGGCATCACCATCAACACCGACAGCTTTCAGGTGCGCAAAAACGGTGTCCCTATCGACCTCACGCAGCGCGAGTACGAGCTTTTGACATTCCTCGCAAGCCACCCCGGCAAGGTTTTCTCGCGTGTCGACCTCATGGAACAGGTCTGGAACTACGGCTACGTCGGCGACGATGCGCGCACGGTGGACGTCACCGTCCGCCGCCTGCGGGAAAAGATCGAGGATAACCCCGCTTCGCCCGTTTACATTCTCACGCGCCGCGGCGTGGGCTATTATTTCTCCGCGCAAGCGTAAATTGCGCGCACTCTTCGGGGAAAGGAGTTTCCTGCTATGTTCCGCAGCCTGCACATGAAACTCGTGATGATCATGCTGCTGCTCGTCACCTCGCTGATGGCGGTGGTGGGCGCATTTTTGATGACCAGCGTCACGAATTTCTACATTGATGATTTTTATGCGCAGATGAGCGAGGTGTTCGGCGAATCCAATGCCGCGTTTGTCAGCTCTTTGCGCGAAGAGGCCGCGCAGGAGGACGGCGCTGTGCGCCTGCAAGCCATGCTTGAGGCCTACTCCGGCACGCTGAGCATCGACTCGCGCAACCGCAACTACTACATTCTCGATGGCCGCAGCGGCGAAGTGCTCTCCTCAAGCAACGACGATGGCGAGCTTTTGGAGCAGACGGAAAATATCCTCACCGCGCGCAACGGAGAGGTCGGCGACCACAGTGACCTTGCCGCAAGCTATATGGACGTCGCCATTCCCATCTCCGGCGGCGACAACAGCTTCATCATTTATATCCGCGACAGCCGCACCACCGTCTCGTCGCTGAACTCTGAGCTGCTGTTCATTATCCTGCAAGCACTGCTCGTCGGCCTTCTCGTATCTGTGCTTTTGTCATTCCTGCTCGCCAAAACCATGATCGACCCCATCGAAAAGCTGACCGAGGGCGCCGAACGCATTGCGACCGGTGACTTCAATGAAACGCTCTCCGTCGAATCGACGGACGAAATCGGCGTTCTGACCACCACGTTCAACGACATGGCGTCCGTGCTGCACTCTACGCTGGAGGCCGTGGAAAACGAACGTAACAAGCTTGATACCCTTTTTCTCCACATGAGCGACGGCGTGGTCGCCTATGACGGCAGCGGCCGCCTCATTCACTGCAATCCCGCCGCCTGCGAGCTTTTGAACCGCACGGCGGACGAATGCGTTTACAGCGAGCTCTTCGAGTCCATCTGCCCGTTTTCCCATGTCATCACCATGCAGCGCAGCGACTATGTGGAAGGGGAACTTTCCGTCGGTGAGCGCAGCGTGGAGCTTTACTTTGCGCCATTTTCCGACGAGGAAAGCGGCGGCGTTCTGATCGTGCTGCATGACGTGACCGAGCAGCGCAAAACCGAGGAGCGCCGCAAGGAGTTCGTCGCCAACGTTTCCCACGAGCTGCGAACCCCCCTCACCAATGTCCGCTCTTATGCCGAGACCATTCGGGAGGCGGGCGATGATCTCAGCCGCGAGACAGAGAATGACTTTCTCGACGTTGTCATCAGCGAAACGGACCGCATGACCCACATCGTGCAGGATCTTCTGACGCTCTCGCGCCTTGACTCCGGACGCAGCGAGATGAACATGGCGCGTTTCCCCTTCTCCGCCGCCATCGATGCCGTTCTCCGCTCGACCGAACTGGAAGCGCGCCGCCACAAGCACGCGCTCACGCACGATTACAGTGAAACTCTGCCGCTCATCATGGGCGACCGCGGCCGCATCGAGCAGGTCATGCTCAATGTCCTCAGCAATGCCGTGAAGTACACGCCCGACGGCGGCCATATCCGCGTCACCGCCGGCAGTGAGGGCGAAACCGTCTGGATGGAAGTCGCGGACGACGGCATCGGCATTCCCGAGGCCGACCGCTCCCGCATTTTCGAGCGTTTCTACCGCGTCGACAAGGCGCGCTCGCGCGAATCCGGCGGCACGGGTCTCGGCCTTTCCATCGCAACGGAGATCGTGCAGCGCCACCATGGCACGCTCACTCTCGTCGACCGCCCCGGTCCCGGCACGACGGTAAGACTGGAGCTTCCCATCACGCAGCCCATCGGCGGGGAGGAAAGCCATGAATAAGAACGCCAATTCGGTGCGCCACCTGCAAAATGCCGCAATTGCCGTCTTGACCGTTTCCGCCGTGTTCCTTCTCGTCCAGACGCCGCTTGTCGGCGACCTTGCAGGAAAGACGCCCTATGAGCTTGCACAGGACTGGCTCGCGGGCGACACATCGGCGGAAACCAGCGTCGCCACCGATCTGACAGAGCTTGCCCTCCCTGTGCGCGTAGCGTTTACGAACGAATACGCCCGCTACGGACTCAGCGCCATCACAACGCTTGACGCTGATTTTGAGCTTGCCGGTGCGTTTTTCAGCGAGGCGCTCGATTCCGCCGGCGTCTATGAGGCGTGCAGCGGGGAGAAGCTCCTCGCTGCGCTGCATGCCAGCAGCATCTATCTCGACCTGGAAACACCGACGCCGCTCAATGTTCTCAGTAAAATCCTCGGTGTCGCCGACGCGCCGGAATCGTCGCTCATGCACGTCACCCGTCTGCTGCTCTACCCTGCAGAAAGCGGTACAACGCTCTATTTGCAGGATACGGATCAGGGCTTTTTCTTCAGCAAAACAAGCGTGAGCAGCACCGCGCTGCGCGAAGCGCTCGCTGCGCTCGACGGCAACGGAACCGATTTTGCTTTCTCTCTCTCCGGTGATTTTGCCAACCTCTCGCCCTACACGCTCATTTTCAGCGATCCGCCGCAGCGCTATGCGCTCTCCGCAAGCAATGCGCTCACCGATCAGGCAGCGTTTCTGCGCCTTGCCGAATTCAACCCTCATACGGAAAGCGGTTACACCGATTCCTCTGGCAACACCGTCATCAAGGAGGTCTACGGCACACTGCGCATTCCGCCAGACGGCACTGTCACCTATCAGGGTGCAGACAGTGCCGAAGCCGGCTCGATCTACTATGTTGCCGCCGCTTCAGCCGGAAAACCTACCCCGCTTGAAGCCATCGCAGGCGCACAGCGTCTGGTCTTTACGCTGCTGCGCGACACCATCGGCGATGCAGAGCTGTATTTGAGCGGCTACGAAGGCGGCAGCAAAAGCTGTACCGTCACCTTTGACTATGCCGTAAACGGTACACCGCTGCGCTTCTCTGACGGTACCCACGCCGCATATGTGGCCATAGAGGGACAAACTATCACGAGTTTTATGCTCCACTGCCGCAGCTACACCCTCACCGATTCTCCCGCGCTGCTGCTGCCCATTCGGCAGGCCGCAGCCATTGCAGTCAACAAATACCTCAACGCCGAGCTGCGTGTCTGCTACGATGAGCGCGGCACAGACACGGTCGGCGTCGGCTGGTTTGCCGACTGACTCTCTGAGAAAGGACGCCCGAACATGAGAACCTCGCGGCTCAAAAACATCGTCATCGTCATTCTGCTGCTTGTCAATGTGTTTCTCCTCGTTCTGCTGCTCAGTCGCCGCGCAGAGGAGCGCGGTGCGAACGAGCGCCGCATCGAGCAGCTCTGCGAGCTTTTCGAGCGCAGCGGTGTTACCTTTGACCGCACGCTGCTGCCGGAGGTAAGTTCGCCCCTTTCCCTTTCCTTTGAGCGTGACCCTGCGCGCGAAGCCGACTTTGCCTTCGCCCTGCTCGGCAGTGCCGAGCGCAGCGACTCCGGCGGCGTGAGCCGCTTTACGGGCGAATTGGGATCCTGTTCCATTCGTTCCGGCGGCACAGTTGACGCGCTGCTCTCCCGCCCCGTTGAAGATCCGGAAATCTTTGCCCACCAGCTCTTCAAATCCTTTGGCTACGCCCAACTGCCCTCTCAGCTCTCCGATGGCAGCGGCAGCATCACAGGGGTACGCAGCACAGACGGCCTGCTTATTTTCAACGCCGCGCTAACGCTCACTTTTTCCGACGGCGCGCTTACCGGCGTTTCCGGCACGTTTCTGCCGGAGCTTACCGAAGGCCGCCGCATTGACGGCATCGACGCGGTCGATGCGCTCGTGCGCTTTCTTGATTATTGCAGCACCTCCGGCGTTGTGTGTACAGAGATCTGCGCGCTCGACACGGGATACCTGCTCCAGTCGTCCGCCGCTTCTCCGCTGCGGCTGCAAAGCGTATGGCGTATCTCCACGGACGTCAATCGCTATTATGTAAACTGCAAAACCGGCGAGATCACGAAAGAATAAAATCTTTTTTCCCGCATTTCCAATTTCTTACCGCGCAGCATTGCTTTTTCTATTTTTTTTGGTATACTGTAGATGTATTATGTGAATACCATAAACAGACGGTTCTTTTCCTGCTGTTTTTCCAAATTATAAATAGAAGTCTCACCCTCTCTTGCTAAGGAGTTTTTATGACGAAATACATCGTTCAGGGCGGTCACCCGCTCTTTGGTGAAGTGCGCATCAGCGGCGCAAAAAATGCCGCGGTCGCCATCATTCCCGCCGCTCTTCTGGTCGACGGCGTCTGCCGCATTGAAAATATTCCCCAGATTTCCGACGTGACCGCGCTGCTCAAGATTCTGGAGCAGCTCGGCGCGAATGTCCGTTTTCTCAACCGCAGCAGCGTCGAGATCGACTGCCGCCACATTTCCACCACGCAGGTCTCGCAAGAGCTTGCCCACAAGATCCGCGCCTCCTACTATCTCATTGGCGCGCTGCTCGGCCGCTTCGGCGAGGCGGAGGTCTCCATGCCCGGCGGCTGCAACTTTGGCGGTGTTCGCCCGATTGACCAGCACGTCAAGGGTTTTGTTGCCATGGGCGCTGAGGTACGCGAGGGCGACTTTATCTGCGCCAAGGCCGACGGCGGGCGCATGAAGGGCGCGAACATTTATCTCGACGTGGTCTCCGTCGGTGCAACGATGAACATTATGATGGCCGCCGTGCTCGCCGAGGGCACCACCGTCATTGAAAATGCCGCCAAGGAACCGCACATCGTTGACCTTGCCAACTTCTTAAACTCCATGGGTGCCGACATCAAGGGTGCTGGTACCGACACCATTCGTATCTTCGGCGTGGACAAGCTGCACGGCGGCAGCTACGCCATCATTCCCGACCAGATCGAAGCCGGCACCTACATGGCGGCCGTCGCCGCCTGCGGCGGTCAGGTCCTCGTGCGCGGCATCATTCCCAAACACATGGACTGCATCACTGCCAAGCTTCAGGAGATGGGTGTGCAGGTCGAAGAGCAGGACGACACGCTGCTCGTACGCCGCTCGGGCAAGCTCCATCGTGCCAACGTCAAGACGCTTCCCTACCCCGGCTTTCCGACCGATATGCAGCCGCAGATCACTGTGGCACTCTGCCTTGCCGAGGGGACGAGCATGGTCACCGAGGGCGTGTGGGACAATCGCTACCGCTATGTCGGCGAGTTGACGCGCATGGGCGTGCAGATCCGCGTTGAAGGCCGCAGCGCTGTTGTCGAGGGTGTTGAGCATTTGAATGCCGCCAGTGTGCAGGCCTATGATCTGCGTGCCGGCGCTGCGATGGTCATCGCCGCTCTGGCCGCCGAAGGCACGAGTGAAGTTTCAAATGTCCACTATATTGAGCGCGGCTATGAGGACATCATCGAAAAGCTCCGCAGCATCGGCGCACAGATTGAAAGCGTCGAGTGTGAAGAAGTCGTCGAGACCCGCCAGATCGGCTGAACAACCCACCAAAAGTGCCCTGCCGCAAGGCAAGGCGCTTTTTTTCTTGAAAGAGAGCATTTTTATGTACTTGGAGATCTATTCCGAACTGCCGCAGCAGCTGCTCACCATGGCGGAAACGCCCGCGATGCAGCGGCTGAAGCACGTCGGCATGCACTGCCCGAAAGAAAAACTGAAACACATCTTCGACGATCTTTTCATCGGCAAAAATGAAGACGGCGAAGATGAACTCTGCTTTGCCCACGCCGCGCAGGCCGACGCCTTCACCCGCCTTGCCTTGCGGCAGTCGGAGTGGTTCGTCTCCGACGACGACCGTTTCAGCATGCAGGCGCTGGCCGACATTTTGCGTAAGGCACAGCAACGCGGCGTATTGACGGTGGATGACCTCTACCTTGACGAGCCGCATGTCATCAGCCTGCTTCTCTCGGACCCGGTCATTGCCGCGCATTGGCAGGAATACCGCTGCATTGTCGGCACGCAAAGCGGCCCAAATCCGCCTGAGAACGTTTATGCCGTCAGGATCGCTGCAAAAAAGCGCAGCATCGATCCGTTGGTACAAGCAGAAAACGGGCTGCGGCGCTTCACAGCCATCAGCACCGACTACGCAGCAAGACTACGTACTTTCCGCGCAGATGATTTCGACCGCTGGGTCTGGGCAAGATTCGAATAAGGAAAAATCGGTGCAGCCACTTTTGGCTGCACCGATTTTCTGATCGCAGCAAGCAAAAAGAGCAGCAGGTCTTACGACCTGCTGCTCTTTATTCAGTCTTTGGGTGACCCTCGATGGATCAATTAGACCTCAGTCTCGATGACAACACCGGAACCGACGGTACGGCCGCCCTCGCGGATAGCGAAGCGGAGACCCTTCTCGATAGCGATCGGGGTGATCAGCTCAACCTTCATGTCGACGTTATCGCCGGGCATGCACATCTCGGTGCCCTCGGGCAGGGTGATGACGCCGGTGACGTCGGTGGTACGGAAGTAGAACTGAGGACGATAGTTGTTGAAGAACGGGGTGTGACGGCCGCCCTCGTCCTTGTTCAGGACGTAAACCTGACCAACGAACTTGGTGAGGGGGTGAATGGAACCGGGCTTGGACAGAACCTGACCGCGCTCGATCTCGTTCTTGGCAACACCACGGAGCAGGGTACCGATGTTATCACCAGCCTCGGCGTAGTCGAGCAGCTTGTGGAACATTTCGATACCGGTGACGACGGTCTTGCGGCGCTCGTCGGTCAGACCGATGATCTCGACTTCCTCGCCGAGCTTCAGCTGGCCACGCTCAACACGGCCGGTAGCGACGGTACCACGACCGGAGATCGTGAAGACGTCCTCAACGGGCATCAGGAACGGCTGGTCGGCCTTACGGTCGGGCGTGGGGATCCAGGTATCGACAGCGTCCATGAGCTCGTGCATGCACTTGTACTCGGGAGCGTCGAGATCCTTGGACTCGGAGATCAGGGCGTTCAGAGCGCTGCCGCGGATGATCGGGGTCTCGTCGCCGGGGAAGCTGTAGAAGTCGAGCATCTCGCGGACTTCCATCTCGACGAGCTCGAGCAGCTCCTCATCGTCGACCTGGTCGCACTTGTTCAGGAAGACCAGCACGGAGGGCACGTTCACCTGACGGGCCAGCAGCAGGTGCTCACGAGTCTGAGCCATGGGGCCGTCGGAGGCGGCGATGACCAGGATAGCGCCGTCCATCTGGGCAGCACCGGTGATCATGTTCTTGATATAGTCGGCGTGGCCCGGGCAGTCAACGTGAGCATAGTGACGCTTCTCGGTCTCATACTCCACGTGAGCGGTGTTGATGGTAATGCCGCGCTCGCGCTCTTCCGGAGCCTTATCGATGGAAGAATAGTCGGTGTACTCAGCGTCGCCGAAGAAAGCCAGGTACTTGGTGATGGCTGCGGTCAGCGTGGTCTTGCCATGGTCGATGTGGCCGATGGTACCAACGTTGACATGGGGCTTATCCTTAATAAAATGCTGTTTTGCCATTTGGATTATCCTCCTTAGTTGATTCACTTACAGTATTATTTTTGCATCCTCTTCATCATACACGACATTTGCCGATTTGACAAGAAGAATTTCCAACGCAAACGGGTGCGGCGCGGTTATACGCCTCTGCGCTTCGAAATGACGGCGTCCGCCAGGTTTTTGGAGAGCTCCACATAGTGGCTCGGCTCCATGGTGAACTGACCGCGGCCCTGCGTTCTCGAACGCAGGTTCGTCGCGTAGCCGAACATCTCGGACAGCGGAACGAAGCAGTCGATCTGCTGAGCGCCGTTGCGCTGTGTGAGGCCTGCGATGTTGCCGCGGCGGGACGTGACGTCGCCGATGACGTCGCCCATGTACTCGTCGGGAACGATGATGCAGACCTTCATGATGGGCTCGAGGATCACGGGATCCGCCTTCTGGCACGCTTCCTTGAACGCCATGGAACCGGCGATCTTGAATGCGAGCTCCGAGGAGTCGACCTCGTGGTAGGAGCCGTCGTACAGCGTGACCTTCACGTCGACGACGGGGAATCCGGCCAGAACGCCGGCCTCCATCGCGCCGCGGATGCCCTGCTCGACCGCAGGAATGAATTCCTTCGGGATCGAGCCGCCGACGGTGGCGTTGATGAACTCAAAGCCCTTGCCGCTCTCATTGGGTTCGACAGTGATCTTGACATGGCCGTACTGGCCCTTGCCGCCGGACTGACGCGCGTACTTGGTCTCCTGATTGACCTTCTTGCGAATGGTCTCTTTGTAGGCGACCTGCGGCGCACCGACGTTTGCCTCGACCTTGAACTCCCGCAGGAGGCGGTCAACGATGATCTCCAGATGAAGCTCACCCATGCCGGCGATGATCGTCTGGCCGGTCTCTTCATCGGTGTAGGTTTTGAACGTGGGATCCTCTTCGGCGAGCTTGGAAAGCGCGATGCCCATCTTTTCCTGACCGGCCTTGGTCTTGGGCTCGATAGCGACCTCGATAACGGGCTCGGGGAAGACCATGGACTCCAGAATGATGGGGTGATCCTCGTCGCAGAGCGTGTCGCCGGTGGTGGTGTTCTTGACGCCGACCACGGCGGCGATGTCGCCGGCGTAGACCTTCTCAATGTCCTCACGGTGGTTGGCGTGCATCTGCAGGATACGGCCCATACGCTCGTTGACGCCCTTGGTACAGTTCAGCACAGTGGTGCCCTTCTCCAGCGTACCGGAGTACACGCGGAAGTAGCACAGCTTGCCCACGTAGGGGTCGGTAGCGATCTTGAAGGCCAGAGCGGAGAAGGGTGCATCGTCGGAAGCGGGACGGAAATCCTCTTCCTCGGTCTCGGGGTTGATGCCCCGGATGCCCTTCTTGTCCAGGGGGCTGGGCATATAGTCCACGACTGCGTCCAGCAGCTCCTGAACGCCCTTGTTCTTGTAGGACGTACCGCAGACGATAGGCACCATCTCGTTGTCGATGGTGGCTTTGCGGATGACGGCCTTGATCTTCTCGACGGGGATTTCCTCGCCTTCCAGGTACATCATGGCCAGGTCGTCGTCCAGCGCGGTGACCGCATCCATCAGCTTCTCGTGGTACTCCTCGCAGATATCCACCATGTCTTCAGGGATATCCTCGACGCGGACGTCCTTGCCCAGCTCATCGTAGAAGACGTTGGCCTTCATGGTGAGCAGATCTACGTTGCCCTTGAAGAAGGTCTCGCTGCCGATGGGCAGCTGGATGGGCACGGCGTTGCACTTCAGCCGCTCGTGGATCATGTCCAGAACGCGGAAGAAGTCGGCGCCCATGATATCCATCTTGTTGACGTAGATCATGCGGGGAACCTTGTACTCGTCAGCCTGACGCCAAACGGTCTCGGTCTGGGGTTCCACACCGCCCTTGGCGCACAGAACGGTCACGGCGCCGTCCAGAACACGCAGGGAACGCTCCACCTCAACGGTGAAGTCCACGTGACCCGGGGTGTCGATGATGTTCAGCCGGCAGCCCTTCCAGAAGCAGGTAGTTGCAGCGGAAGTGATGGTGATGCCGCGCTCCTGCTCCTGTGCCATCCAGTCCATGGTGGCGGAGCCGTCGTGGGTCTCACCGATCTTGTAGTTCTTACCGGTGTAGAACAGGATACGCTCGGTGGTGGTGGTTTTGCCGGCATCGATGTGTGCCATGATGCCGAAGTTTCTTGTATTCTCCAGAGAATACTGTCTAGGCATTGGTTTTCTCCTTTATTACCAGCGGAAATGGGCGAAGGCCTTGTTGGCTTCAGCCATCTTGTGGACGTCCTCACGCTTCTTAACGGAGGCGCCGGTATTGTTGGCAGCATCCATGATCTCGGCAGCCAGACGCTCCTTCATGGTGTTCTCGCTGCGGGCGCGGCTGTAGTTGGTGATCCAGCGCAGCCCCAAGGTCTGACGGCGGTCAGGGCGAACTTCGATAGGCACCTGATAGGTGGCGCCGCCAACACGGCGAGCCTTCAGCTCCACGGCGGGCATAATGTTTTCCATTGCCTGCTGGAACACTTCCAGGCCATTCTTGCCGGTCTTGTTCTCGACAATTTCAAATGCACCATACACGACCTTCTGGGCAACACCCTTCTTGCCGTCCAGCATGATGCTGTTGATGAGCTTGGTAACCAGAACGGAATTGTAATTGGGATCCGGAAGGACCTCTCTCTTGGGAACATTACCTCTTCTGGGCACTTTGCTTCCCTCCTTCATAATATAATGATTTCATCGGTACTCGAAAGTGTGACTTTCGTTGTGCCTGGCCAGAGGTTTCATCTATATAAAACCATCTTGGCAAGGCGAAGCCTTGCGAACGGGCTTGGAAAAGTCAAATTGGGTTGGCGGAAAGAAAATTACTTCTTCTTACCGGCCTTGGGGCGCTTCGCGCCGTACTTGGAGCGGGACTGCATCCGGTTCTGCACGCCCTGGGTATCCAGAGTGCCGCGGATGATGTGGTAACGAACGCCGGGCAGGTCCTTGACACGGCCGCCGCGGATCATGACCACGGAGTGCTCCTGCAGGTTGTGGCCGACACCGGGGATATAGGCAGTGACCTCGTATCCGTTGGTCAGCTTCACACGGGCGATCTTACGCAGTGCGGAGTTGGGCTTCTTGGGGGTGGAAGTACGCACCGCGGTGCAGACACCTCTCTTCTGGGGAGCGTGCAGGTCGGTCTGACGGCTCTTCAGAGTGTTCAGGCCATGCTGGAGGGCGGGGGAAGTGGACTTGTAAGTCACCTGCTCACGGCCCTTCCGGACCAGCTGATTAAAAGTAGGCATGTTTTTCCTCCTTTCCTGGATGGTAAATATTTATCCCAGGCAATCGCCTGTTGGGACCGAGGTTAATCCCGAAGCAGCGCAGCCACAGCCGCACCCACCTCAATGCCGCATGCTTTGCCAAGCTCGGCCATGGTGGGAACC
>ENA-ORMR01002054-ORMR01002054.1-human-gut-metagenome-genome-assembly--contig:-NODE-2054-length-13590-cov-3.311341_pt1 | contig 13590 bp, 15 predicted proteins | sample MGYA00242107_ERZ509003 | MGnify/ENA primary metagenome ERZ509003 (study PRJEB26280, sample SAMEA2338699) | human gut metagenome | biome: human gut; feature: human-associated habitat; material: faeces... | reverse complement strand
TTGTGGTAAACATCTCCCATTATAAGATTGGCTGTCTTTCTGCCTATGCCTGGCAGCTTTATAAGCTCCTCTAAGGTGTCGGGAAGCTCTCCGCCGTACTGGTTTACAAGCACGTTTGCAAGCTCGACAATGCTTTTTGCCTTGGTTCTGAAAAGCCCGCAGGGGCGGACTATCTCCTCAACGTCCTTAACGTCAGCTGCGGCAAAGGATTCGAGGGTGGGATACTTTGCAAATAAATCCTTTGTGACGATGTTCACGCGCGCGTCGGTGCACTGCGCCGAAAGACGAGTGGCTATCAAAAGCTCGTAGGGCTTTATGTAAACAAGCGAGCATTGCGCCTCGGGGTATACTTTTTCGAGGGCGTCGACGATTTCAACCGCCCTTTGCTTTAACTCCTTTATGCTCTTTTCCATGCTGCTACCATCCTTTATAATAATGTTGATTTGATTTTAACATAATCTTCGCGATTTTTCAACATATTCTTTCGGAACCCCTGTTTTTTCCGGGATAATATATCCAGTCAAAGACAGTATTAACCCATTTTGGTGCGATTTTGACCATTTTTTTAGTGCGATTTTGGCTTAAACGCTATTGATATTGAGATAAAAATATGTTATAATCTTGATGTGCGTGTAAAGGCGGGTTGTGGTAAGCTTACTTATCCGACACGCTTGGGGCGGACGCGGTTAAAAACGCCGTCTGCCAAAAAACGCAAACATAATTCTTTAAGGAGGTTAAATAAATGGGTAACAAAATTACGTCCATTCCCTTCAGAGGCACACCCGAGCAAGAAGCCGAGCTTATGCAGTTTATCAACGAAAACAAGCAAGAAAAGGGCTGCCTTATGCCCATAATGCAGAAGGCTCAGGGCATTTACGGCTACCTTCCTATCGAAATCCAGTCGCTCATCGCGCGTGAGCTGGGCATTCCGATGGAGAAGGTTTACGGAGTGGCAACGTTCTACGCTCAGTTCACTCTGGTTCCCAAGGGAGAATACAACATCTCTGTTTGCTTGGGTACCGCCTGCTATGTTAAGGGCTCCGGCAATATCTTTGACAAGATAAGCGAAAAGCTCGGCATCGGTGGGGACGAATGCACTGCCGACGGCAGATTTTCTCTTACTGCCTGCCGCTGCATAGGTGCCTGCGGACTTGCTCCCGTTCTTACCGTCAACGACGATGTTTATGGACGTCTGACTGTTGACGATGTTGACGGCATTTTAGCAAAATACGGTTTCTGATAATTGAAAGCCTTTAGTGGGGAGGAAGCATCTGATGAAAATATCAAAAATCAAGGAACTTCTGAATGCCAGCACCGTCTGCGGTGAGGAGCTTTTGGGCTCTCATGTTTACTCCGCCTGCGGAAGCGACATGATGAGCGACGTTCTGGCATACGTTAAGGATCAGGCTGTGCTTCTTACCGGACTTGTCAACTCACAGGTTATAAGAACCGCCGAAATGATGGATATGCGCTGTATAGTTTTCGTTCGTTCCAAAAAGCCGAACGAAGAGATGATAAGCCTTGCCGAGGAAAGCGGAATAGTTCTGCTTGCCACCGACAAGCGTATGTATGAAGCCTGCGGAATACTATACACAAACGGATTAAAGGCGGAAGAAGTTAAATAATGGATGGCTTAACCTTCCATTTCGATGTTGACGGCTCCGATTTCACCTCAGCCGGTCAGGCTTCGGTTCAGGTGAAGAAGAATTTAAGGCAGCTTGGCATCGGCCCCGAAATTATCAGAAGAGTATCTATCGCCATGTACGAAGGCGAAATCAACATGGTCATCCACGCAAACGGCGGAAGCGCCGACGTTACGGTGACCGAAGACCAGATAATAATCGTTTTGTCAGACCACGGTCCGGGCATAAAGGATATTTCTCTTGCCATGCGTGAGGGCTACTCCACCGCTCCGGACAATGTGCGCAGCTTAGGCTTTGGCGCAGGAATGGGTCTGCCCAACATGAAGCGCTATACCGACGATATGAAGATAGAATCTGAGGTCGGCGTGGGAACAACGGTTACTATGGTGGTGAATCTTACTTAATTTTGCAGATGTAAAGGAGGGGGTATTATGAACAAATACGAGCATTCGGTTTATTTAGACGCTGAAAAATGCAACGGCTGCACAACCTGCTTAAAGCACTGTCCGACCGAGGCAATACGCATCAGCGATCACCGCGCGGTGATAAATCAGGAAAGATGTATCGACTGCGGAGAATGTATTCGTGTCTGCCCGAATAAAGCCAAAAAGGCAACCTGCTCAAAGCTGGACGCTATGGAACGCTTTAAATGGAAGATAGCCCTTCCCGCTCCGACTCTTTATGGTCAGTTTGACAATCTTGACGACGTTGATTACGTTATAGACGGTTTGTACAAAATCGGATTTGACGACGTTTTTGAGGTTTCGGCTGCCGCTGAGCTGGTTTCTGCATACACAAGGCTTTATCTTAAAACCGAGGGAGTTAAAAAGCCGGCGATAAGCTCGGCTTGTCCGGTAATACTGCGGCTTATAGGTCTTAGGTTCCCATCGCTGAGCGACAATATCATTCACATTCTTCCTCCGATGGAGGTTGCCGCAAGACTTGCAAGGCTTAGGGCAAAGGAAGCTCATCCCGAGCTTAAAGACGAGGATATAGGCGTGTGCTTTATATCTCCCTGCCCTGCAAAGGCAAGCTATGTTAAAAACGGCTTTGCGGCTTACAAAAGCAATGTTGATGTTGTAGTCTCGATAAGCGACCTTTACTTTATGCTTATAAGCAAGATGAAGCACGAAACACAGGATACGCCCCTTTGCCATTCCGGTATGATAGGAATAGGCTGGGCAAGCACTGGCGGAGAAGCAACGGCTTTGTTTAACGACAATTACCTTGCAGCCGACGGTATTGACAATGTTATAAGAGTTTTGGATCAGATCGAAAACGGAAATATCCCTAATCTCGAATTTATCGAGCTTAACGCCTGCTCGGGCGGATGCGTTGGCGGAGTGCTGACGGTGCAGAACCCCTTTATTGCAAAGGCAAGGCTGCAAACTCTCAGGCGATACCTTCCGGTGTCACGCAATCAGCTTCCTAAAGATGAGCAAAGCTACATTCCGGATACCTACCTTTTCGACGAGCTTCCCGAATACCGCCCGATATCACGGCTGAGCGACAATATGGCGCAGTCGCTGCGTATGATGGCGGACATTCAGAAGCTTAAAAACGAGCTGCCGGGAATCGACTGCGGCTCCTGCGGCGCTCCCAATTGCAGAGCATTCGCGGAGGACGTTGTAACCTGCGGCGCGGATAAATCGCAGTGCGTGCTGCTTCACAATAAGGAGCTTGAAGCAATGCTTAACAAGCTTACCAACAAGGAGGAAACCGTGTAATGACTGTTAACCAACTTGCCGGCTGCGGCTTTAAGACAATCGCCCTGCCCGACGGCGACCGCGAAATAAACGGAGTTTATATCGGAGATCTTCTTAGCTGGGTTATGGGAAGAGCTCAGGCGGACAATGCCTGGATTACGATTATGTCTAACATAAACATCCTTGCAGTGGCTTCGCTTGCCGATACCGCCTGCATAATACTGGCGGAGGGCGTTGAAGTCGCGCAGGACGTTATCGACACCGCCAATGCAAAGGGAGTAAACATACTTTCCTCCTCCGAGCCTGCGTATGAAATCGCCTGCACGCTCAAAGAAAAGCTCTGAGCGCAGATTCTGATATCATGAACAGATATTACTACGATCTGCATATCCACTCCTGCCTTTCCCCCTGCGGAGATGATGATTCAACTCCCAACAACATTGCAGGAATGGGCGTGTTGAACGGCTTGAACATTATGGCTCTTACCGACCATAATACCTGCAAAAACTGCCCCGCTTTCTTTGCGGCGGCTAAGAAAAACGGCATCATTCCGATTGCGGGAATGGAGCTTACCACCGCCGAGGACATCCACGTTGTCTGCCTTTTTGAACAGCTTGACGACGCTATGGCGTTCAGCGGCGCGGTTGACAAAAAAAGAATACCAATTAAAAACCGAATCGATATCTTCGGGCAGCAGCTTATCCTTGATGAGAATGACGAGGTTATCGGTCATGAGGATAACCTCCTTTCAAACGCAACCGAGGTTACTATCGACGAAGTTCCCGATATGGTGCGAAAGTTCAGAGGAATCTGTTATCCCGCTCACATAGACAGGGAGGCAAACGGTATTCTTGCGGTTTTAGGATTTTTCCCTCCGACGCCGCGCTTTGACATCATAGAGTTCCACGACCCCGAAAGGGCTGAAGCGATTATCTCAAAGCATAATTTGCAGGACAAAAAGGTTATAATGAGCTCAGACGCTCACTACTTGTGGGACATAAAGGAAAAGCGCGAGTATTTCGAGCTTGACGACGAGCCTTATTCCTCCACTCTGGTAAGAAAAAGGCTGTTTGGACATCTAAGGGGAGAATGATATGAAAGAACTGTCTTTAAACATTCTCGACATCGCCGAAAACTCGGTCAAGGCGGGCGCATCTCTCACCGAAATATTTATTGATGAGCTTGGCGATAAGCTGACTCTTACAATCCGCGACAACGGCTGCGGCATGAGCGAAGAAATCCGCAGAACCGTCACCGACCCGTTTTACACAACACGAACCACCCGCAAGGTTGGAATGGGGCTTCCCTTATTAAAGATGGAGGCTGAAATGACCGGCGGCAGCATGGAGGTTGTTTCAAAGTGGGAGCGCGAATATCCCGACGATCACGGAACAACGGTAACGGCGGTTTTCTTTAAAAATCACATCGATTTCACCCCGCTTGGGGACGCTGCCGAAAGCATCTGCACTCTTATTCAGGGACATCCCGAACGGGATTTCCACTTTTTGCACACACGCGACAGTAAAACCCTCTGCGAGCTTAAAACAAAAGAGCTGAGGGAGGTTTTAGAAGACGTCCCGTTAAACAGCTTTGAGGTTATAAGCTGGATACGCGACTATATGCAGGAGCAGTATTCCGGCGGAAATCCGCAGGAATAACCACATTCGTTCCGCTCCGCATTAAACTAATGCTAAAGCGCACATCTCGCGCTTTAAGAAAGGATAAATACTATGAAATCTTTAGCTGAACTACAGGCAATTAAAGACAGAATGAAGGACAAGGTAGTTTTAAGAGAAGGCTCCAACGACGTGAGAGTTGTAGTCGGAATGGCAACCTGCGGTATCGCCGCGGGCGCAAGACCTGTTCTTAACACCTTTGTTGAGGAAGTAAACAAGGCAGGTCTTGAGGACAAGGTAACCGTTTCTCAGACGGGCTGCATAGGCATCTGCCAGTTCGAGCCGGTTGTTGAGGTATTTGAAGCCGGCAAGGAAAAGACCACCTACGTTAAGATGGACTCCGCCAAGGCAAGACGCGTTGTTGAAGAGCATTTAAAGGGCGGCAAGGTTATCACCGAATACACCATCGGAGCAAACAACAACTGATTTGCCCCACACAAAAAGTATTCTACAATACTTTGGCAGGAATACTTAAAAACAAGAAAGGAAAGATACAATTATGATTCGTGCACATGTACTTATCTGCGGCGGCACCGGTTGTACCTCCTCGGGCAGTAAGGCAATACAGGCTGCTTTCCATGAAAGCATTGCAAAGAACGGTCTTGAAGATGAAATCAAGATGGTTCAGACCGGCTGCTTCGGTCTTTGCGCATTAGGTCCTGTTGTTATTGTTTACCCCGACGGTACATTTTACAGCCGTGTAACCCCCGAAGACGTTGATGAAATAGTTTCCGAGCATCTCTTAAAGGGTAGAGTTGTTAAGCGTCTGGCTTACACCGACACCGGCAAGGAGGTTGCCGAGGAGGTTATCGGCAACGTTTCTCTGGGCGAGACCGCATTCTACAAATCCCAGCACCGTGTAGTTTTAAGAAACTGCGGTGTTATCGACCCCGAAAACATCGAAGAATACATAGCTATGGACGGCTATGCAGCTTTGGGCAAGGTTCTTACCGAAATGACCCCCGAAGAGGTCATCAAGGTTGTTACAGACTCCGGTCTGAGAGGCAGAGGCGGAGGAGGATTCCCCACCGGCAGAAAGTGGAGCCTTTGCGCACCCAATAAAGCTCCCCAGAAATACGTTGTCTGCAACGCCGACGAAGGCGACCCCGGCGCATTCATGGACCGTTCCGTTCTCGAAGGCGACCCCCACAGCGTTATCGAGGCTATGGCAATAGCGGGTTATGCTATCGGTGCCACTCAGGGCTATGTTTACGTAAGAGCCGAATACCCCATCGCTGTTAAGAGACTTCAGATTGCTATCGATCAGGCAAGAGAATACGGTCTTTTAGGCAAGAACATCTTTGATTCCGGCTTTGACTTCGACCTTCACATCCGTCTCGGCGCGGGCGCATTCGTCTGCGGTGAGGAAACCGCTCTTATGACCTCTATCGAGGGCAACAGAGGCGAGCCCAGACCGCGTCCTCCGTATCCGGCAGTTAAGGGTCTTTATGAGTCTCCTACCGTTGAAAACAACGTTGAGACATTTGCAAACATCCCGCAGATCATCTTAAAGGGTGCAGACTGGTTTGCTTCCATGGGTACCGAGCGCTCCAAGGGTACCAAGGTATTCGCCCTCGGCGGAAAGATCAAGCACACCGGACTTGTTGAAATTCCTATGGGTACCACCCTGCGCGAGATCATCGAGGATATCGGCGGCGGCATTCCCAACGGCAAAAAGTTCAAGGCTGCCCAGACCGGCGGACCTTCCGGCGGATGCATCCCTGCAAGCCTTATCGACACCGAGGTTGACTACGATAACCTTACCGCTATCGGCTGCATGATGGGTTCGGGCGGTATGATCGTTATGGACGAAGACAACTGTATGGTTGATATGGCTAAGTTCTTCCTCGAATTTACCGTTGACGAATCCTGCGGCAAGTGCACTCCCTGCCGTGTTGGTACAAAGAGACTTCTTGAAATGCTCGACAAGATAACCAAGGGCAACGGAACCCTTGAAGACCTCGACGAGCTTGAAAAGCTCTGCTACTACATCAAGGAAAACTCGCTCTGCGGCTTGGGTCAGACTGCTCCCAACCCCGTTTTAGCAACACTTCGCTTCTTCAGAGACGAATATGTTGCCCACGTTGTTGACAAAAAGTGCCCCGCAGGCGTCTGCAAGAGCCTGCTTAAATACGAGATCGACAAGGAAAAGTGCATAGGCTGCGGCATGTGCGCACGCCAGTGTCCTGCTTCCGCGATCACAAAGACCACCTACATAGCTCCCGGCAAAAAGCTCCCCGCTCACGAAATCGATCCCGAGAAGTGCGTTAAGTGCGGCGCTTGCATGGGCGTATGTAAGTTCAAGGCAATTTCAAAGAAGTAATAAAGGAGGTAACGGACAATGGATATGTTAAACATAAAAGTTAACGGCATGGCGATTGAAGCTCCCAAGGGTACAACCGTTTTAGAAGCTGCAAGACTCGCCGGCGTTGAAATCCCCACCCTCTGCTTCTTAAAGGAGATCAATGAGATCGGCGCCTGCCGTATCTGCGTTTCAGAGGTAGCCGAAATGAGAGGACCCGCTTTAGGTCCCAAGAGACTGGTTGCCTCCTGCGTCTTCCCGATTTCTCAGGGCATGGAGATCTACACCAACTCCCCCAAGGTTATCGCCGCAAGACGTCAGACTCTCGAGCTTATTCTTTCCACCCATGAAAGAAAGTGCCTCTCCTGCGTAAGAAGCGGTCACTGCGAGCTGCAAAAGCTCTGCCGCGACCTTAAGGTTGAAGACGAGGGCAGATTTGACGGAGCAAGAGTTAAGTATGAGATAGACGACAGCGCTCCCCACATGATAAGAGATAACAACAAGTGCATACTCTGCCGCAGATGCGTTGCAGTATGCGAAAAGTATCAGGGAATCGGCGTTATCGGTCCCAACGAAAGAGGATTTATCAGCCACATCGGTTCTCCCTTTGATCTGGGATTGGGCGATACCTCCTGCGTTTCCTGCGGACAGTGCATCGCGGTTTGTCCCACCGGCGCTCTTGCCGAAAAGGACTTTACCACCGAGGTATTTGCAGCTATTGCAGACCCCGAAAAGCACGTTATTGTTCAGACCGCTCCCGCTGTAAGAGCCGGCTTGGGCGAAATGTTCGGTCTTCCTATCGGAACCGACGTTGAGGGCAAGATGGTTGCAGCTTTGCGCCGCTTAGGCTTTGACAAGGTATTCGACACCAACTTCTCCGCCGACCTCACCATCATGGAAGAGGCCAACGAGTTTATCGAAAGAGTTAAAAATGGCGGCAAGCTTCCGCTTATCACCTCCTGCTCGCCCGGATGGGTTAAGTACTGCGAGCATTACTTCCCCGAGCTTACAGACAATCTTTCAAGCTGCAAGTCTCCTCAGCAGATGTTCGGCGCAATCGCAAAGAGCTACTATGCCGAAAAGATGGGCATCGACCCCAAGGATATAGTTTGCGTTTCGATTATGCCCTGCACCGCAAAGAAGTTTGAGATAGGCAGAGACGGCGAAGCTGCAAACGGTGTTCCGGATGTTGATATCTCCCTCACCACCCGCGAGCTTGGCAGAATGATTGAGCGCGCAGGAATCCAGTTCAACTCCCTGCCCGACGAAAAGTTCGACGAGCCTTTGGGAATCTACACCGGCGCAGGCGCAATCTTCGGCGCAACCGGCGGTGTTATGGAAGCAGCACTTCGTACCGCTGTTGAAACTCTCACCGGCGAAGAGCTTCCCAACGTTGACTTTGTTGACGTAAGAGGAACTGCCGGAATCAAGGAAAAGACCTACGAGGTTGCTGGCATGAACGTTAAGGTTGCAGTAGCTTCCGGTCTTGCAAACGCCAAGGAGCTTCTTAAAAAGGTTGAATCCGGCGAAGCTGATTACCAGTTCATCGAAATCATGGGATGCCCCGGCGGATGCGTAAACGGCGGACAGCCCCAGCAGCCCGGCTATGTCAGAAACACTGTTGACATCAGAGCAAAGCGCGCTGCGGTTCTTTACGATATCGACAAGAACGCTCCCATCAGAAAGTCGCATGAGAATCCTGCTATAAAGGCTCTTTATGCAGAATATCTCGGCAAGCCCGGTTCCGAAAAGGCTCATCACCTGCTTCACACCACCTATGTTAAGCGCGGAATCGTTGACGATCCCAGAAAGTAATATAGCATAAATTACAAATCACCGCCGCTCCGGAGAATTTCGGGGCGGCGGGATTCATATCGCGCTCATGCGCAAACACATTTTAGAGGATTATTATGCGAAACAAAAACAACAAGCACTTAGGTATAGAAATAGACCCAGAGCTTCTTTATAAGCTACAATACATTGCAAAATACGAAGGGCGCTCCGGCAACGGTCAGATACTTTATCTCATACGCAAATGTATCACGGAGTTTGAAAAGACCGAGGGGGAAATCTGCTATCCACCGGAAGAAAAGGACTGACGGCGAAAGGATATCCCCGATTATACTCACAAAAGCCGTTTTGTAATGTGGCGGAAATGTGATATAATGGTAGTGAGATGATCCGGACGATGAAATTGAGGTAACTTTTATGAAAGAGATGATTTTCGGCGCAGCTTTTATGATATTCGGTCTGCTGTTGTGTTTGATCATGGCGGTAATTTATACTATCAGCAGTTCGTTAAGTCTGCTCGGACATATTATAGAATAATAATGTTCATAGTTGGTATAATTATTTGTGTGTGCACACTTGTTTCAGATTAGTAATGAAATATTTGCATAAAAACAGTGGGAAGCGGAAAATCCGCTTCCCACTGTTTTTATATTCTGCCGCTATTATTTCGCCTTATCCGCAACCGCAATCCTGTCCAGATCGGGTGCATATCCTGCAGACGAGCTGAATGTTATTGTATTCTCGCCCTTTTCAAGCTCTACACTCAGCGACTTCTCAGCCGGTATATCAAATCCGGGGCTTGAAAGGTTTGAAAGCTCATACTTTTTGCCGTTGACGGTAACATCCATGCTCCTCGACTCACCGGAACAGAGGTAGATAAGCATTTCATAGCTTCCCGCCTTCTCTGCCTTTACAGTTATCTCCAGCTTGTTAAAGCCGCCGTTGCCGATGTAGCCCACCTTTTTGCCGCCACTGCACATTGACGAATCCGCTATTCTCGCTTCGCCGGAGGTCTTACCGTCCTCGCACTCGTAATAGGTGTAGCCCTCCTTGTCGGACGTGGGCGACTCCTCAACCTCGGTGTTTATTTTATCCTTGGTTATCAGAACAGCCGCGCCGCCGACATCTGAAAGCTCAAGCTTTAAAGTGTCGGAGGAAGTTACGGTCTTTTCTTCAAGAGTCAGCACACCCTCGCTGTCGTCGGAGTAGATATAGGCGTTGTATGAGCCGTCGCCCAGAAAATCAAGCGGGACGCTAACCTTGCGCTTTTCAAGGGTCATCGAGCCGATATAATAATCGCTGCCGTCGGTGCGCATGATGGTTATATGCTCGCCCGGGTAGCCGTCGATGACCTTGGTTTCTTTCCACGCCGTCGGTATACGCGAGATAAACGGCAGTCCTAAAAAGCTTGGGAAAGCGTATGCCGAGCTTGCAAAATGCTGCAACGCCGACTCGTATACCACCGACTTTGCAAGGCTGAAGCCTGCCGATTCGCCGGTTTTGGTTATTGCAATGCAGGCAGGAGTGTAGTCCATCGAGCCTACAATGTTTCTTGTAAACGGGTACATAAGACAGTTTTTAGGAGACGGCGAGGTTGACCACTTTCTGAACTCCTCGCCCAAAACGGCTTCGCTCGACATGATGTTGGGGTATGTCCTTGTTTCGCCGCAGGGATTTATACAGCCGTGGTAATATACCATCAGCTTGTGCTTGGCTGCGATTTCCGCGACGTTTCGCATAGACTCCAAAACCTCGATATCGTCGCTTTCAAAATAGTCGGTTTTAACGCCTTTTACTCCCCACTTTGCCCACTTGGAAAACAGCTTTTCGATTTCTTCGGGAGTTTTCAGCTCCAAATAGTTTACCCAAAGTATTATTCCAACGTCCTTATCCTCGGCGTAATCGCACAGCTCGGAAATTCTATCCTCAAATGATGGCCAGCCGGCGTCTAAGCAGCAGTACTCCCAGCCGTATTCTGAGGAGAAGTCCACATGCTCCACCTGAACATCATAGTTATGCTGATCTCCGCCCGACCACCACGACCACGAAACCTTGCCGGGCTTTATCCAGTCTGTATTCTTGAAAAGCTTGCTGTCTGCTTCGGGGCAGAGCGAATCTATCAGTTCGGAATTGATAAGTCCGTTCAGATCCTCCGTGATGATTGCCGCGCGCCACGGCGTTTCAAAGTTAGGAACGGTTGCAACCTCGGTTATTCTTATGTGTCCGGGGCTTGCAAGCTCGTCGGTGACCTCGTTCATGGGGTCGCGCTTAAAGCCGAACTGCCAGTTGAGCGCTCCGCTTCCGGAGTTTGTTCCCAAAACGCTTTTAACATAGCTGATATCGTTTGCATAAACGTCCGATTCGGAGAAAAGAAGCCAATGCTTGCCGGTGCAGGCGGTGACAGGGGTGTTGAAAACTCCGCTGTGGTTTACAAGCTCGGAGTATTTGCGCTCGATATAGTCGAATTCATAGGTTGCGCTGTAGCCGCCGGCAAAGGTTACGGTGTCCTTGGGCAGGACTATCTGCGAAGCCTCGCTTATAACGGTTTCTTTATCCTTTCTGCCGGTCGTTACATCGGTGTATCTGTAGGCAAAACCGTCGTTGTAGACCCTGACTAATATGGTCATGCCCGCTTCGCCTTTTTTAAGATGGATTTCGCGCTCCATGCAATAATCTAAGCAGGAAACATCCTTTTGCAAAACAGTAAGGCAGGTTTCATATTCCGCCTTGACAACATCGGCGCGGTCGTAGGAGGTTATGCTCTCTATCCCTGCCGAAAGGTCGGAATTTATCATGGTAAGTCCCAAAAGCGAAGGCTCGATTACCTCCTCTTTTCCAGCAGTTACGCTGTAGTAAATGCGCCTTTGAGCGTCCTGCCAGAAATATGCGGTTATGCCGCCGTCGGGAGATGATGTCGTCAGCCCGTCAAGCGCGAAAAGCTCGACTTCGCCGTATTTTTTATGAGATGCTTCCGCCGCCGTTACGGTTATCTCGTTTTTGGGCTGATCGTTCAGGCTGAGGTCGGGGTCGGGGAGCTTTTCTTCTCCGCCTCCGCAGGCGCTCAGCATACAAAGCGATAGCATAATCGCCGCCAGCAGCAATGATAGGGTGCGTTTTGTCATAATAATGTTCCTCCAAGTAAATTGTTTACAAAATTTATAATGTTCCTGTATAAATTCGCACTGCGTGCGCGATGCGCAAAAATCAATCCGAAAGCTCAATCAAAGAATGAAGCACCCCGCCGTCTTCGCTCGTTATTGCAACCGTGTGCTTGCCGTCGGCAAAGGCGTATTTTAGCAGGAGCTTTTCGCCGAGGCGTATTTCTTTTTTATATGTTATGCGAACGCTGTCAAACGGTCTTCGCGAGTAGACCTCTTCCGGCAGAGCTTCGTATGCCAGATCGAGATAGTTTGTGTTGTGAACATGACCGAACAAATCTATATCCCGCCGCTGAACGGTGTACTCCACCGCCGACGAGTACTCTGTCGGAGGCTTAAGTCTGTCAAGAGACGGGTCTATCGGTATGTTTCTGTCCGGCTCTGAGCCGAATTTTGCCGCCAGCTCATTATCAACGCGTATTATAGACCATTTTTCGGTGTCCATAAGCACCCATTTTGAGGATGCCGCAACGCATATCTGCCCATTCTCGTCCTCAATAGTGAAATACCTGTTTCCAAAGCAGCGCTCTATGCTGTGCGACCATGTTGTAACCATAAGCTCCTCGCCGTAGGTCGGGCGGTGCAGAACCTTAACCTTCCAGTCCAGCAAAATCCACGCAGAATGAGTCCGCGAAACATCGTTTACGCCGTTGCCGAGGGTGTCGGCGTGCCTGCCGGCTATGTTCTCGAAATACTCTAAAATTGCGCGATCGCCAACAAAAGCGCCCTTTACAAGTCCCTTAAAATCTGTTTTTACCTTTTCCGTGAAAATCATGTCTATCCTCCAAAAGCTTTTTTACCGTTTGATTTCCCTGCTGTGCTGATAATGTATCCCGATATGTCCTATTCCTAAAATTATTGCGGCGATACACAGCCATATCACCCTGCCGTATATGCCTAAAAGGAAGAACGCGGCAACAGGCAAGGTCGCTCCGGCAAGCGGGATTCCCATAAAACCCGAGTAAAAATCGGACAATTTCCGCTCGCTGCGAAAGTATCTCACCCACCAAAGCTCATACATCACCATCAGCACAAACGCCGCGGCAAGCCACAGGCCCCATGCCGTTAAGCCGTGGAAATTGAAATCGTCAAAAATCAACGCAAGCGTTGTTGTCAGAGCCTCGCCCAGCCTTTCAAAAGCTAAAAGTATTCTGTTTTCATTTTCGGGATTATACCCCTGCGGCTGATTCTTTGCCCATATAATGTTGGGGATAAAAAGCATGGCAAGAAATGTCAGCCCCACATATGAAAATCCGAGACGTCCCATTGTGTTCCCCCGTTTTATACTAATTCTCAATCAGCCTGTAGCCAAAG
>ENA-ORMR01002053-ORMR01002053.1-human-gut-metagenome-genome-assembly--contig:-NODE-2053-length-13590-cov-4.816254_pt1 | contig 13590 bp, 16 predicted proteins | sample MGYA00242107_ERZ509003 | MGnify/ENA primary metagenome ERZ509003 (study PRJEB26280, sample SAMEA2338699) | human gut metagenome | biome: human gut; feature: human-associated habitat; material: faeces... | reverse complement strand
ACATCGCCGTTGATGGAGCCGTCCGAAACTATGTGACTATAAACCTCCACCTTGAAGTGCTGCGTTCTGTCGTTGCAGTTGTGCGGAAAGGCGATCTCGATGGGAGGGGCGTCCGGCGAAATAGGAGTTGTAACCTTGATTATCTTTCTTCCCCTCATCTGCACGATTCGGATTATGTCGTCGTCCTTTGCAAGCGACAGGGCTTCGGAAAACTCGTTGATATCATCCGAGAACAGCGAGTCGATAGTCACTCCGAAAAGGTTAGCAATTTCGGGCAGAAGGGCTATATCGGGCGTGTTTGCGCCATTCTCCCATTTGGAAACCGCCTGATAGGATACTCCCAGCTTGCCTGCGACCTGCTCCTGAGTTAAATTATTCTTCTGTCTTAATTGCTTTATATTGTTGCCGATATTCATAAATCCCGCTCCTTTCAAGAATTATTATATCATGCTATGCACATTTTACAATAGAGCGTTTCTTTTGCCGCTCAACCGATGGTTTAGTTGGATTGACTGCCGGAGCGAATTAGTATATAATTATATTCAATAATAGCATTAAGTGCGGATAAATCTGCGAAAGATTACTGCAAAGGGATTTTGAAAGACAGCCCCGCGTTTGAAAACGCCTCCGATAAAGCAATTGCTTCGTCGGAGGCATTTTTTATCACAAAACCCATTGACAACATAATTCCGATATGCTATACTACAAATGAAAGGAGAACCTTGTGCTTAGAGCGATAAATAATTTTAATCAACCAAGAAAACTGATTTACTTTTGCAAATTGCAGAAGTGCGTGTGCGTTTTTCTTGGCTTTTTATTTTATTTGCGTTCGATGCACTTACCGTAGACATGTATTGTTCATCACACAGGATATTAGTATTTTTTAATTAATTTTATGGAGGATAATGAATGAACAATACAAATTATACTATTTGCAAACCAAATCAGGCTCAGCGGGAGCGTGCTTTAAAGCATTTCGATATCAAAACCAAGCAGGAGCGTGAGTCAGCTGTTATATATACGGCTGTTGACGAATCGGGCGAAGTAATCGGAAGAGTTATCGCCATTAAAAGAGATATCCCATCATCGATCAAAGGGCAGTATTGGCTTATAAAAAGCCTGTTTGTCGAGCCTGAATACAGGCGAAAGGGAATTGCCACCGCTTTGGTAAACGAGGTAAAATTGCAGGCAAAGGCTTCGGGAGCTGTTTATCTTTACGGCAGTGCAAAAGCATCTTTTGAAGCAAGTATGTTCTCGCTCAAACAGGGCGTGACGCTGAATGCCTACGGAAAAAAGCAGGAGGACCCAAGCAAGCCGCTGCTCCTTGGCAATTACTTTCATATGTTCAGCTATCGCTTAGAGCGCAAGGAGCTGTCAGCAGACAGCCGATCTGTTTCTGTCAGGGCGTTATTAAAGGACGAGATCCCACATTTAATAAACAAATATGCACCCACCGAAAGCAAAAGGTCTTATTTGCTGGGCAAATCGGACGAGCTTTTCGGCTTTGCCGCCGTGGGGACGGACGGTGAGCCGCTCGGCATTATTCTCGCCCTTTCAGACAGCATGAAAGCCCCGCTTGACAGCACTCAGTGGGGAATATTCCTGTTCGTCGAGCCGCAGTACCGAAATCGGGGGATAGGAAGAGCTCTTGTGCGCAAGATGTATCAATGCGCAAGGGAAAATGAAGATAACGTTTTGCAGCTGACAAATATCGGCAGCGAGGACTATATCGGCTTTTGGTATGAGTTAGGCTTTGATATTTTCCTTTGGGGAGTCAACGAACAAACGAGAAAACGTGCTGCCACGGCAATGATACGCGTTAAATAAAGCAATAATAAGGTAATATGATCCCCCGCGCTTTGCAAAAGTTCTTAAAGGACTTGGAAGCGCGGGGGAGATTGGAGTGAAAACCTACCCGATATATAAGCCGCGAAGCGGCAGAAAAGCAGGCGAAGCCGGAATAAAAAATAAGTCGGCGCAAGCCGACACCGACACTTTTCTCTTTTCTCTCTTAACTTTTATCTGGAAAATCCGCCTAAGCATATTAGAGAAAAGAGAAGAGAGAAGAGATAAAAGAGAAAAGAGAAAAGTACAAAAAGAAAACCCGCCTTGTCGGCGGATTTTCTTTTTGGTCGAGGTGACGGGACTTGAACCCACGGCCTCCACGTCCCGAACGTGGCGCTCTACCAAACTGAGCCACACCTCGATATATTCACTTGCAATTATGCATTATATCACATCATATCGCGGTTGTCAAGTAATGAAGGGCGGAAATTTTGAGCGGTTTTTGCGTTTTTTCCTTGACTTAAATTCGTTAAGGAGTTACAATATAATTAGCGAGATGTATGCGAATTAATCGTGACACGCCGCTTTATAAGTCCAAAAACCTACAACCCCAACAAGGAGGCGCATTATAATGAGAAGAAACTGCCCTGAATGCGGCGAAAGATTTGAAGGGAACGTCTGCCCCAAGTGCGGAGCCCCCGTATCGAAAAAGACAAATACAACCGCAGCCAAGCTTGCCGAAAACGCTATAGCAGATAAGTTCTTAACCGAGGAACAGCGTGCCGCGGCTCAGGCTCAGCTTGCAAACCGCAAAAAGGACCGCAGCGTTCTTATATTCCTTATTATAATAGTGCTGCTTGCCGTCGGGCTTATTTTATACCGCAGCGGTTTTGTTGGCGGGGGAAGCTATAAAAAGCCGATAGAACAGTATTTTCAGGCTATAAGCACCCGCGATTTTGATATGTACGTCGGCTCGATGCTTGATAACATCGGCAAGGAATATGTCAAAGAGCGAGACGGACTTACCTACTCCGGCTATGACTATATGAACAAGCTCTACCGCGACCTTTTTGAGCAGTTCGGCGAGGATATGACCATATCCCTTACCTTCAACTCAAGAGGTAAAACCGAGCAGGAGTATGTTCAAAGCTTTGCCGACGGCTACGTCGAAACCTACGGCGAAACTGTCAACACCAAATCCGTATATACCGTAAACGTTACCGCACACTTTTCGGGAAGCATTTCGAGCGCGGACGTTGATATGGAGTGCTTTGTCCTTCGTCACAAGGGAAAATGGTATATAGCCGGCTGCGATTTTGCAACCGAAGAAGCTGCATAGCCAAGGCTTTGCGCGCCGCGCGGAGTATATCACAAAAAATCAGGAGATAAAACCATGAGATACACTTGGATAGATGAATATTTAATGTCGAAGCCGGCAGTCACAAAGGATCTTAAGGTTGAATGGAACTGGATCCGATACATGATAGGCGGAAAAATGTTCGCCGCCGTCCTGCTGGACGGCGAAAACAAGCCCTACTACATAAACCTTAAGCTCGACCCTGCCGAGGGCGAGTTTCTGCGCGGACAGTATGAGGATATAATCCCCGGGTACTACTCCAACAAGCAGCACTGGAACTCAATCAAGCCAGACGGCGCCGTTCCCGACGAGCTTTTAAAGGATATGCTGGATAAGTCCTATGCGCTGGTTTTGCATGGGCTTAGCAGAAAAAAGCAGCAGGAGCTTATTGTAACGACTTTCTGCGGGCTTGACTGCATCCGCTGTGGCTGGAAGGAGCCCTGCAATTGCCAAGGCTGCGTTGCCACCAAGGGCATGGCTTTTCATTGCCAAAGCGAGCCTTGCCCCGTCGCTGCGTGCGCAATGGGCAGGGGAGTCTCGTTCTGCGGAGAGTGCAAAGAGTTTCCTTGCAAGCTTTTAAATGATTACTCCTGTGATCCGGAACATGGAGATAATCCCGCCGGGGCGAGGATAGAGACCTGCCGGAGAGTTCGGGAGCTGTTGGAAAGATAAGCGCCAGCGCCGGAAATGTGTTATGCGCCGATGAAAGCTGTTATTGTCCGCATAAGATAAAAAAGTTAAAGGGTGGAAAAGTATTTTGTACACACACAGAACTTATAGAGAAAAATCAAATGATTTTGAAAATATGGCTGCTTTCATCTCATTTTTAAATTCAATACAAATTGATGATTGGCTGCTTGGAAGATTATACGCATGGCGATATAGCAGATGGAGCGAAAAAGCACAGGACGATTTGCAATTTGAGAAACAAGCCGAATTATTTTTCGATAACTCGGATAATCTCTGCGGTATAGTAATAACAGAAAACTTTGGTTATGAATACCACCTTCTTTCTGAAAAAATGAAGATATAATTTTTACGATGGCTGACTTCTTAACAGGTGGTAGAAATCTTTGCAAAGATTATTCTGTAATTCTGGGAAAAACGGATACCGTTCAGCAAAATGTCCTTACCCAAAAAGACTTTATTTATCATGAGGATGCCGATACAACATACGTCTACACAAGAAACGACATTATTTTCCCGCAAATTGTGATTCCAAATGGTTTTACTTTAACCGACCAAAAAAACTTCACCGACGCTGAGGCTGTTGACCATCAACGTTATTTCTCTTTCAATCCCGATGCTATATACGATGAGGTGATTGATAAAGCTTACAAGTATAGCAATAAAAATCAGTTTCTTGTGCCAACACTTAATATAGTTTTATTAAATGAGTGTGGAAAGCCTGTTTCATCATGTATGGGTTATTGGGATAGGAATAACAACATTATGGAAGTTGAAGTAGTTGCGACATTAAGCGCATATGAAAACAGAGGATTTGCTAAAATGGTTATATCCGAATGTATTCGAAGAGGAATAAGTTTAGGCGTAGAAAAAGTTGAAATATCAGCATGGGAAGATAAAACAAGGCATTTATACTCTTCGTTCGGAAAGCCTGTTGCCGTCCAAAAAATCAAGTGTAAAAAATAAGAACTAGTCGGTATACTCGCTGACAAGCAGCATTATACCGCAAAAATATTAAAGTCGGTTGACCCAAAATGGTCTATCAAGCTCTCTACGGAAGCGGCAAATATCAAGGCTCAGAAGCTTTATTGCTCCATCGGATTTGTAAAATCCGATGGAGATGGATGGAGACGATTTGGTGTTTGTTTACTAAATTTAAATTTAGAGGAGCATCACAACGCTGGAAATACAGACATACACAAAAAACAGAATCCCTGATGTACTGGATTTTGAAAGAAGACTGCGTGAAGAGGAAAACTTTTGGGGATGAGAAATCGATCAAGCCTATATTGAAGCCGTCGAAAAGAGCTTTGAGGATAAAAGCTTTAACGATTCCGTTTCACTTTTGGCGTATGATGACGGCAAGGTCGTCGGGCGGATTGACTCTTCGCTGATTGCAAGCCACTTTGACGGCTCAAAGAAGGCATATCTTGATTGGATTTGCGTTATAAAAAGCCAAAGACACAACGGAGTGGCGCAGCAGCTGTTGGAATCCCTAAGAAATGTCTTAAAGGACAGACATATTGACACCCTGATTGCCCTGACCGCCGCAAACGAAGAAGCACAGCGGTTTTATAAGAGTATTCCCAGTTCCGTGATGAGAGATGTTGGCATCTGGATTGATATTGTGTAGACTGCCGTTTGTCGACTGAAAGATGGACTTCCGGCGGGCAAATCCCGAAAAACCAAAATCGCAGAATAAAAATTTCAAATAATTTAAGATTTTTTCGCAAAAGGGCTTGACAAAGCCCTTTTATTCGTGATATGATTATTTTACCTCTTTGCGGGGTCTTTTTTTGGTGCGCATTTTTGCGGGCAGGACTTTTCGCGAACCGTTGTAATATACGGCGAGGGCGATATCGGCGGCGGGCAGTTGCCGCGGGCAGAGCGTTCGGAGGGAGGCAAGCCCCGATTCGGGGCGGTATCGGGACAAACCCCGATAAGACAGCGTTTTTGTTTTAACCGCGAAAACGTAAATTTCGTCAGGAGGTGCCGAAAATGAGGGTTAAGATTATGTTGGCGTGCACAGAGTGCAAGCAGAGAAACTATAACACCAAGAAAAACAAGAAGAACGACCCTGACAGACTTGAAATGAACAAGTATTGTAAGTTCTGCAGGAAGCACACTCTTCACAGAGAAACTAAGTAAGGGGGCTGCGACATGAGCAAGGATACCTCAAAGGGCAATGTCTTTAAGAAGCTCGGCGTTAAGATAAGAAACAGCGCCGTTGGCAAATTCTTCAGAGACCTCATTGCCGAAACCAAAAAGGTCGTCTGGCCCAGCAAAAAGCAGGTCGTCAACAACACGCTTGTTGTTCTGGCGGTTTGCCTTGTAAGCGGAGTTGCGCTTTTTGTAGTCGATACTATCTTCGGTCTGCTGTTGAGACTTATTTAAGTCTTAAGCAATGCAAAAAGTTCAGGCTCTTAAACTGAGCAAATCCGGAAAATTCCGGATATCTGTTCAAAAATAATCTGAAAGGAGAACAATTTATTATGGAAGAGACCTCATCTGCAAGATGGTATGTTGTTCACACCTATTCCGGATATGAGAACAAGGTGGCTCAGAATATTGAAAAGGTTGTTGAAAACCGAAAGCTTCAGGATATTATCCAGCAGGTAAGAATCCCCATAGAACTGGTGGAGGAAACAGACGCTAAGGGTAATAAAAAGGAAGCCGAAAACAAGCTGTTCCCAAGCTACGTTTTAGTTAAAATGGTAATGACCGACGAGTCGTGGTATATCGTAAGAAACACCCGCGGCGTTACGGGCTTTGTAGGTCCCGGATCCAAGCCGGTCCCGCTTTCCGATAAAGAGGTTGCCGAACTGGGCGTTGACGTTAAAAAGGTCGCAACCAGCGTAAACTTCAAGGTTGGAGACGACGTTACCGTTTTGGGAGGACCCTTCAACGGCTGGGTAGGAAACGTAAAAAACATCAATCTCGACGAGCAGACCGTGGATATAGTAGTATCCATGTTCGGCAGAGAGACTGCTGCAACGCTTTCCATCACTCAGGTAAAAAGGGCAGAGGAATAGCACTTAACAGTATTTTACGGAATTCACCGTAAACAGTGGGAGAGCCGGAAATTTTTTAGTCGGCTCGCCTAATAAGTCGGGATACCCGATTTATCACCACATTATTGGAGGAAAGTAATTATGGCACAGAAGGTTACAGGCATTATCAAGCTTCAGATCCCTGCCGGTAAAGCCACTCCGGCACCCCCGGTTGGTCCGGCTCTCGGTCAGCACGGCGTAAACATCATGGCTTTTACAAAGGACTTCAATGAAAGAACCAAGAACGATATGGGTCTTATCATCCCTGTTGTAATCACCGTTTATGCAGACCGTTCATTCACATTCATCACAAAGACTCCTCCGGCAGCCGTTCTTATCAAAAAGGCTTGCGGCATCGAGTCCGGCTCGGGCGTTCCCAACAAAACCAAGGTTGCTACCATAACCAAGGATCAGGTTAAGGCAATAGCAGAGCAGAAGCTCCCCGACCTTAATGCAGCTTCGGTTGAAGCCGCCATGAGCATGATCGCCGGAACAGCTCGTTCCATGGGCGTAACAGTTGTCGATTAAAGCGTAAGCGACTAAAAAAGTGGGAGGAATATCCTTTTCCGCTAACCGCCGTAATTATCGGCGGCATCACCACCTTATATAATAAAGGAGATTTTATATAATGAAACATGGAAAAAAGTATGTCGATGCGCTTAAGGCTATCGACAAGACCAAGCTTTACGATACAGACGAAGCCGTTGCTCTTTCCGCAGCAAACGCAAAGGCTAAGTTTGACGAAACCATTGAAGTACACATCCGCTTGGGCGTTGACTCGCGTCATGCAGACCAGCAGGTAAGAGGCGCAGTTGTTCTGCCCAACGGTACAGGTAAGACCGTCAGAGCACTTGTATTCTGCAAGGAAGACAAGTATGAGGCTGCAAAGGCTGCCGGCGCTGACTATGTAGGCGGACTTGACTATGTTGACAAGATCATGAAGGAGAACTGGCTCGACTTCGACGTTGTTATCGCTTCTCCCGACATGATGGGCGTTGTAGGACGCTTAGGTAAGGTTTTAGGTCCGAGAGGACTTATGCCTAACCCCAAGGCAGGCACCGTTTCTCCTGACGTTGCAAAGGCAGTTCAGGAGGCTAAGGCAGGTAAGATCGAGTATCGTCTTGACAAGACCAACATCATCCACTGCCCCATCGGCAAGGCATCATTCGGTAAGGAGAAGCTCGAGCAGAACTTCAACACACTGATGGACGCTATAGTTAAGGCTAAGCCCGCCGCTGCAAAGGGTCAGTATTTAAAGAGCGTAGTAGTATCTTCTACTATGGGCGTTGGCGTTAAGGTCAATACCGCTAAGTACGGAGTTTGATTTCTGCCGTTATTTTAAAAATATTACCGTCGGGGGCTTGACAAAAGCTCCCGACTGTGATAGAATAATTGTGCTTCGTTTCTTAAGACAGTTGGTGGCGATATATTATCGTGGAAATCCAACCGAGGAAAGAGTATCAGTAAATTTACTTATACGTCCTTTTCTTTGCTGTTTTAAGTGAAAGAAAGGGATTTTCTTATATGTTTTGGGCGAAGCGAAATATCTTTTAAAGAGGTGAAAAAAATGCCCAACGAAAACGTTCTTAACCAAAAGAAAGCCAAGGTTGCCGAAATCGTAGAGCTTTTAAAGTCCGGAACAGCAGGCGTGCTGGTTGACTATACCGGTATATCTGTTGAAGACGACACCAAGCTCCGTAAGGAACTCAGAGAAGCAGGGGTTAAGTACTTTGTTGAAAAGAATACCCTGTTAAGACGCGCTATGGACGAGGTCGGCTTAGACGCTATGACCAACGTTCTTAACGGTGCAACCGCAATCGCAGTTTCCGAGCACGACGAAACCGCAGCTGCAAGAATCTTAGGCAAGTATGCTGAGGATCATGAAAACTTCAAGCTTAAGGCAGGATTCATCGGCAGCGAAACCTACGACGAGGAAGGCGTTAAGGCTATTTCCAAGATTCCTTCAAAGGAAACTCTTCTTGCTCAGCTGGTTGGCTCCTTGCAGGGTCCCATGCAGAAGCTCGCTGCCACCATTGCAGCAGTTGCAGAAAAGAAGGAAGGCGAAGCTGCCTGATTATAGGGCGGCTTAACGAAGCGTATCCCGCAAAATTAATCGCGTGATACGGCAAAATCTTATTAAAAAACTACATTAAAGGAGATATTAAAAATGGCTTCAGAAAAGATTTTAAACATTGTTGAAGAGGTCAAGAACCTCTCCGTTCTCGAGCTCAAGGAGCTTGTAGACGCTATCCAGGAAGAATTCGGCGTTACCGCTGCTATCGCTGCTGCTCCCGCTGCAGGTGCAGGTGCTGCCGCTGCTGCTGAGAAGACCGAGTTCGACGTAGTTCTCGCTTCCTTCGGCGACGCTAAGATGGCTGTTATCAAGGCTGTTAAGGACGTTCTGGGTCTGGGTCTTAAGGAGGCTAAGGAGCTCGTTGAGGCTGCTCCTAAGGCTCTTAAGGAAGGCGTTTCCAAGGCTGAGGCTGAGGAGATCAAGGCTAAGCTCGAAGAGGCTGGCGCAAAGATCGAGCTCAAGTAATTCCTGTTATTTACGCTCACTTTACACATATACCCCCGTTCGCAGGATCGGGGGTTTTGTTTTTTAACTATGGCAACACCACACAAAGACCATCTATTGGATTTTGCACGTGTCTTGCTTGCATCTTTTCCGTCATCTTGCACAATTCGTCCTAGCAAGGCGTCAGCCTTGCATCGTCCTCATTGTACAATCTGACGAAAAATCTGACTGCGCAATCGCACGACAATAATTATGCGGTGTAGCCTTAACTGACAGAAAGGAAATCACCATGGCAAATATGAAAAAGCTCACCCGCGACTACGGTGAGATCATCTGGACCGGCAAGAAATGCATAATGGGTATGCCTATTTCGTTTACACGATACATTCTCACCGACAGCAAGCTGATAACCCGCGTGGGTCTGCTGAACCTAAAGGAAGACGAGATCGAGCTTTACCGCGTTTACGACAAGTCGATGAAGCTGCCGTTCGGTCAGCGGATAGTAGGCTGCGGAACAATCACGCTGCTTTCCAAGGACTCCGACACCCCCACAAAGGTGCTGCAATCCGTAAAGCACCCCCGCGATGTAAAGAGGCTGCTCGACTCCGCGATACAGGAGCAGCGCGACAAGTACAGCGTCCGCGGCAGGGACATGATGGGAGCCTCCGCGCACATGGAGGACAGGGACGGCGACGGTATCCCCGACCCGCCTGAGTTCCCCGGCCGCCCTATGGTCTGAGCGCAGGTTCAGCAGTATTTTTCCCAATAAATGCAGTTTATTCCACAAATGCCACATGATTGGGTGGCAAATTCCAAAAAAAATACTTGATTTATTTCTCGCCGTGCTATATAATATATTTATATATTCTCAGAATCAGGCGCCTTATTCCGGCGCCGATACGGCCTCTGTTAAACCGAAGGAGTAAAAACCAATGTCAGACAAACTGGACGGACTGAATGTCTGCCTGATGAACGACTCGTTCCCTCCTGTTATTGATGGAGTTGCAACGACGATACTTAATTACGCTGAAATAATCAACAACGGACTTGGCAAGGCAACCGTAGTTACCCCGGAATATCCCGGCGCAAAGGACGATTTCCCGTTCCCGGTGGTGCGCTATACCAGCATGTCCATCACTGAGAAGATATGCAGCTACCGCATGGGATATCCGTTTTCCGCAAGCAAGCTGGATTCCCTCACAAGCAGCGGATTTGATATTATCCACACCCACTGCCCTTTCGCGTCAATGCTGATGGCTAGAGTCCTCAGGATCAAGACCGGCGTGCCGATGGTGCTGACCTATCACACCAAATTCGATATCGACATACGCCGCGCCCTGCCGACAAAGCTCATGCAGGACCAGGCGATAAAAATGCTCATCTCGAACATCTCCTGCGCTGACGAGGTCTGGACGGTAAGCGAAGGCGCACGTCAGAACCTTATCGACCTCGGCTACGAGGAGAACGAGCACCACCGTATCCGAATCATGGAAAACGGCGTTGACTTCCCCCGCGGAAGGGCAGACCCCGAAGACGCAGCGGAACTCCGCGCAGAACTTGGCGTGGAAGGTCACGGTCCGGTGTTCATCTTCGTGGGACGCCTGCTGTGGTACAAGGGGATACGTCACATTCTCGACAGCCTCAAAATACTCGATGAAAAGAACATCGACTTCCGCATGATGTTCGTAGGCGACGGCGCCGACCGCGCCGAAATCGAAGCCTGCGTCGACGAACTGAAGCTCCGAGAAAAAGTGATATTTACCGGCGCGATATACGACCGCGAGGAGCTTCGCGTGTACTATACCGCCGGCGACCTGTTCATCTTCCCGTCGCTTTACGACACGAACGGAATCGTAGTCCGGGAGGCGGCAGCCTGCGGAGTGGCCTCCGTGCTGATAAAGGGAAGCTGCGCCGCAGAGGGGATCACCCACATGCGCACCGGAATCCTCACCGAGGACGACCCGCAGGCGATCGCCGCCGAGCTGGAGTTCGCGGCTTCTCACATTGACGAGGTTCGCCAGATGGGCGACCACGCAATGAACGAGGTGTACATGTCCTGGCAGACCTCGGTTGAGAACGCATACCGCCGCTACGGCGAGATAATTGAGGAATGGCGCACCGGAAACACCAGCAACCAGGAAACCGAGCTTCAGCAGGATCTTTTCACCGGTATCAGCCGCGTCACCGACGCAGTCCAGAAGTTCCGCAGCATTCCCGCGGTCTCCGCGATACGCGAGAGCAACAGCCGGAACATGGCAAAGTACCGCGCCCGCAAGGAAGAAAAGAAAAAGCAGGAATCCGAGTAACTCCTGCCGCAAATACAATTGAGACCTCCTGATAAATCAGGAGGTCTATTTTATCTGATACCCAGGCTGTCCGCGATGTCCTGGAGCCTGTCTACCGACTCCCTGAGCCGGGTGAACTCATCGTAATTCTGGCGGTACAGCTCCATCATGTAGGCGCCGCTGTAGCCCAGCGCGTCCATCTCCCGCATGAGCCTGCGGAAATCAAACTCGCCGTGCCCCACCGGGAGGCAGTCGCGCTCGACGGAGCCGTCGCTTATATGAAGGTGGACGATGTTCTCGCCGAGGGCGCGGATATACTCGAACGTATCGCCGTGCGCGCGGCGAACCTGCTTTAAGTCCAGCACGAACCTCGCGTACCCGCCAAGTTCCCGCTTCATCATTTTCAGGAACTCAAGGTCGCCGGAAAGGCAGTAGCTCACGTTTTCCTGCGCGACGGTCACGCCGTATTTCCTGCCGGTCTCCGCGAGCAGTCTGAACTGCTTCACGTAATGCTCCGGCGGGCACTTGCTGCTGAGTATCGCGCCGTGGAGCACGAATATTTTCGCGCCAAGCCGCTTCATGGTCCCGAAAAACTCGCTGTAGAGCTGTATCATTTCCTCAATACGGCGGTCGTAGGTCGAAAACAGGTACACCGACTCCATCGGCGACGAGAACGGGTGAAAGCTCAGAACCTCAATGCCGTTCTGGCGGCAGGTCTGTTCTATCTCCCCTACCACCGGGTCACGAGCCTCACAGGTACTGTTCGCAAAAAGCTCCGCGCAGCGCACTCCAAGCGCCGCAAGTTCGGCGAATGCGTCCTCAGCGTGCAGCGGATACAGCGACGCCGACGATACTCCTATTTTCATTGCTCCACCTCCGTAACAATGTCAGTATACCACAACTGAACGGAAATTTCAAGGCTTATTTCTCAAGCTCCACGCGGACTCTGCCGTCTTTCAGCACAAGCTTTCCAGCGCAGGCATTTCCGCTGCGGTCGAGGAACCCCTTGAGCGTGATGGAGCTTCCCTTGTCAAGTATACGCTTCGCCTGGGTCTCGCTGACCTCCTTGCCCCATATCTCCCGCGGAAAATAGAATCCGCACGCGCCGCGGCTGTCCTCGCAGGAATAGGACTTCGGGAACTCGTAGACGTTCTTTCCGCAGTTCGGGCACTTGCCTATCACAGTAAGCCTTGAGAAACGGAACGGATTTTCGTTTCGCGAGGTCTCGCCCGCGTTCTCCCTGATAAGCTGCTTCGTGAACGCGATTATATCGCTCAGGAACTGCTGATCGTCAGCTTCGCCCTTCGCTATCTTCTGGAGGGTGCTTTCCCACTCGGCGGTCATTGCGGCGGATTTCACCTTCTCCGGCACGACGTCTATCACGCGTATTCCCTTGTCGGTGGGTATGAGCTGCTTTCCCTTGCGCTCGACATACTGCCGCTTTACAAGGGTCTCGATTATCGCCGCCCTTGTGGCGGGAGTTCCAAGCCCCTTCTTTTCTACGTCGTCGTCATCGTCGTAGCTGTCGCTACCGGCGCGCTCCATTGCGGAAAGGAGCATATCCTCTGATACATTTTGTCAAGGTGGTTTTAAGAAATTTTCCCGCAATCGTTCATAATAAGCCGCTTGATTTTATCGCTCATAGTTTCCTTGCTGGTGGTGCTGAAGTGGATTTTCACCCGATAGGTCGTGTTTCCGATTTTCTTCACAATATCGGGCTGTTCTGCTTCCTTTACGGTCAGAGGGGAAGCGTTTGCGGGGGTGCTGGCTTTATTGCTCATAGGCTCTCCTTTCCATGAAAAAAGCCCTCATGCTACGGCGCACAAGGGCTTATAGTCATTCTTCTATAACTCTGAAAGTGCGAAAGTGCAAAGCGCAAAGGGTCTGCGTTTTGCACTTTCAGCTTGC
>ENA-ORMR01002050-ORMR01002050.1-human-gut-metagenome-genome-assembly--contig:-NODE-2050-length-13609-cov-36.692194_pt1 | contig 13609 bp, 15 predicted proteins | sample MGYA00242107_ERZ509003 | MGnify/ENA primary metagenome ERZ509003 (study PRJEB26280, sample SAMEA2338699) | human gut metagenome | biome: human gut; feature: human-associated habitat; material: faeces... | reverse complement strand
AGATTTTGTGTATAAAAATAGAGACTGCCTAACTTTGGTTGTTAGACAGCCTCTTTTTTGCGCCGTTTTTTGTGCGTTTGCCAAGAAAATAATCAGGGAAAAGATTGGGAGTGACGGCGGAATTTAGTAATTTTGCGCGATTTTAGGCTTATTATGCTCTAACCGCACGTTTTCAATGGCGCACAATAAAACAACCCGACGAATATCCACCCTCGGCTCACGCTTTACCTCTATGATAAGTGTGTGCCTGGTATTGCTTTTGCTCGGCATAGGTGCCATGGCCGGGCTCGTCGGCAAAGGCATTGCCGGCGAAGTGCGCCGAAATGTCGGTTTTGTGGTAAAACTCGAGCGCGAATGCTCGCCCGAGAATATAAGCCTCATCGGCTCGGCCCTCGCACACCATCCGGCCATTACAACGGCCGATTTCATCAGCGCCGACTCCATCCTTGCCGAGGAAAGCCGCTATCTGGGCGAAAACCTGTCGGCCGATATCGACGAAAACCCATTCTTTCCCGAATTCAACGTGCGGCTCGACGCCGGCGCCACCTCTCCCGACAGCGTCAGCGCCATAACGGCATTTTTCGAGACCATGGACGGCGTCGAGGAGATAGTAAGCGAAAATGCCGTGATCGAAGGTGTGGACCGCGCCCTGCAACGCATAGGCACATTCTCGCTCATCGGAGCGGCGGTACTGCTTCTGGTAGCCATAGCGCTTATCAACAACACGGTAAGCCTGTCGATCTACAGCCGGCGCAACACCATACACACCATGAAGCTCGTAGGCGCCACACGCGGTTTCATCCGGGCGCCGTTTGTGCGTGCGGCGGCTGTCAACGGCCTCATCGCAGGCGTCATAGCCTCGGGTATACTCGCCTTTGTGAGGATATACGCCGCTACTTTCGACCCTATAGTCAGCACATCGCTTCCGTGGGTGGTAATGGCGCTGCTCTTCGCGGGGCTGCTCGTCACCGGCACCGCCCTCTGCGCCCTCACGGCCGCTTTTGCAATTAACCGACATCTCAATTCTTCGTACGAAGACCTTTTCCTAAAATAAGATGAACTATAACACAACCTCCGAAACCTCGTCCAAAGACATCGTCGGACGCGAGCACATGCCGTTGCAGAAAGCCAACTTCATGGCTATGGCAGCTGCCGGAGTACTCATCGTACTCGGTTTCGTCCTCATGCTCGGCGGTAGTTCGACCGTCGACAGTTTCAACCCAGACATCTTCAGCACCCGCCGCATTGTGGTCGGTCCGTGCATTGCCTTCATAGGTTTTGTGGCCATGGCCGCAGCGATAATCATCGACCCCAAGCGCATATCGCCCAAAAGCAAGCGCTGATTCCCCTCACGTTACACGCACTTTAAAAATATAGCGAATTGGATATTTTAGACGCTCTCATACTCGGCATCGTACAGGGACTCGCCGAGTATCTCCCTATCAGTTCTTCGGGACATCTTGAAATCTTCCGCGAGGTACTCGGCCTCAAACTCGACGGTGCCGAAAGCCTTCAGTTCGACGTAATGCTCCATGTGGCCACCGTGCTCAGCACCATTGTCATACTGTGGCGCGAATTCTGGCCGCTCTGCCGTTCGTTCTTCACGTTCCGCCGCGACGCCGAATTTTTCTACGTATGCAAAATCCTCGTATCCTGCATTCCCATCGCCATAGTCGGCGTTTGCTTTAAAGACACCATCGAGACATTCTTCGGCCAGGAACTCACCCTCGTAGGCGTTTGCCTGTGCGTTACGGCCCTGCTGCTCTCGTTCTCATACTTCACCCGCACTCTGCCTCAGACACGCGGCATTCTCGCACCCGGCTCACAGCCCCGCGACATCACATTTGTCGACGCTTTCGTCATTGGCTGCGCACAGGCAGTGGCAGTGCTTCCGGGTCTTTCGCGTTCGGGCACTACTATCGCTACCGGCATCCTCATCGGCGACAAGCGCGAGCAGGTGGCCCAGTTCTCGTTCCTGATGGTGATTATCCCCATCCTGGGCGAGGCGCTTCTCGACATCAAGGACATGTTCGGCGTTGAGGCCATCGATGCGGCCGCCGGCGTATCCACTCCCGAAGTCGGCATCGGAGCCATGCTCACCGGCTTCCTGGCCTCGTTCATAGTAGGATGTCTGGCCTGCAAATGGATGCTCAACCTCGTGAAGAAAGGCAAGCTTGTATGGTTCGCCGTATACTGCCTCATCGTGGGTATAATCTGCATACTGAAGGGTGTCAATGTTTTCTAAGCCGATGGATTTCATAGGCGGCGAGGTGCTTTGCATCGACAAGCCGCTCGGCTGGACATCGTTCGATGCCGTGAAGCGTCTGCGCGGCGCCCTGTCGCGTCGCCTTGGCCTGAAGAAAATTAAGGTAGGCCATGCAGGCACCCTCGACCCCCTCGCCACCGGCGTGATGATAATATGCACCGGGCGCGCCACCAAGCGCATCGACGAGCTGCAGGCCGGAGTCAAGGAATATGTGGCCACACTCGCCCTGGGCGCCACTACGCCGTCGTTCGACCTCGAAACCGAAATCGACGCTACCTATCCCACCGACCATATCACCGAAGAGCTTGTGCGCGAAGTGCTCGGCCGATTCACCGGAGCCATCGAGCAGATTCCGCCGGCCTACAGCGCGTGCAAAGTCGACGGACACCGGGCCTACGACCTCGCCCGCAAAGGACGTCAGGTCGAACTCAAACCCAAAACTCTCGTCATCGACGAAATCGAGTTGCTGGATTACAGCCCGCAGAGCATCACCATATGCACCGTATGCAGCAAGGGCACATACATCCGTGCGTTGGCCCGCGACATCGGCCAAGCCCTCGGCAGCGGCGCACATCTTACAGCGCTGCGGCGCACACGTGTGGGCGATATCCGCATCGGCGACTGTCTCAGCGTGGCCGATGCCGCCAACCTCATCCGCGAGGCCGAACTGGTGCCTCAACCCGAACAATTAGCATAACATTCCGACATATATAAAGCACGAAAATGAAACTTTCGCAGTTTAAATTTCATCTTCCCGACAAGCTGATAGCCGAACATCCCGTTGCCGAGCGCGACGAATGCCGCCTCATGGTGGTAAACCGCAAGACAGGCGAAATATCGCACCATATTTTCAAAGACATCATAGACTACTTCGACGACGGCGACGTGATGGTGTTCAACAACACCCAGGTCTTCCCCGCCCTGCTCTACGGCAACAAGGAGAAGACCGGCGCAAGGATAGAAGTATTCCTGCTCCGCGAGCTCAACGCCGAGAACAAGCTGTGGGACGTGCTGGTAGAACCGGCCCGCAAGATACGTATCGGAAACAAACTCTATTTCGGCGACGACGAATCGATGGTTGCCGAAGTTATCGACAATACCACTTCGCGCGGTCGCACTCTGCGCTTCCTCTACGACGGCCCCCACGACGAGTTCAAGAAAGCGCTCTTCGCACTTGGCTCGACTCCTCTGCCTCCATATATCAAGCGCGAGCCCGAGGAAGCCGACGCTGTCGACTATCAGTGCATCTTCGCCGAGAAAGAAGGCGCCGTGGTAGCGCCCGCCGCCGGCCTGCACTTCTCGCGCAGTCTCCTCACACGTCTGCAGATAAAAGGCATCAAGAAAGCTTTCATTACCATACACAGCGGACTGGGAGCATTCCGCGAAATCGACGTGGAGGACCTCACCAAGCACCGCATGGACTCGGAAGAAATGTATGCCACCCAGGAACTCGTCGACACCGTCAATGCCGCAAAAGACAAAGACCACCGCGTATGCGCCATCGGCACCTCGGTGCTCCGCGCCATCGCCACAGCCGACAGCATGGGCGGACACATGAAGACCTACGAAGGCTGGACTAACAAATTCATATTCCCGCCCTACGATTTCTCGGTGGCCGACGCTCTCGTCACCAACTTCCACATGCCCTACTCCACCATGCTGATGATGGTGGCTGCATTCGGTGGCTACGAACTCGTAATGAAAGCCTACAAAGAAGCCGTCGACGAAGGCTACCGCTTCGGCTGCTACGGCGACGCAATGCTTATTATTTAGGCTGACGGGCTGATAAGCTGACAGGCTGATAAGCTATATTTGCAGCGGGGATGCTAATTTCTCCGCTGCATTTTTTCGTCATGCAGCGCCTTCAGAAGAAGAGCCTGGAACTGCTGCGGCTTGAGCCCCCACCGCGGAGACAGAAGCAGCTCCGGCGGCGCCTGCGACACGAAACGGTCGATGGCAATGTCGGGCCGGAGACAGCCTACCAGACGGGCACACAGCGCCGCGTATTCCTCCGCAGTAAACGACAGGATGCTGAGCGTATTGGCAATCGACGCCAGTCGCGTACCTTTAAGAATCTGCAACTGATGAAATTTAACCGTACTGACTGGCAGTTCGCTCACCCGGCGCACGGTCTCGGCCATCATGGCCTCGTCCTCGCCCGGAAGTCCGAGAATGAGATGCAGCCCCACAGGTATGCCCCTTGATGCGGTCCGTTCGACGGCATCGACGGTCTGAGCCCATGTGTGACAGCGGTTTATGGTGCGCAATGTGGCGTCGTGACTGCTTTCGGCACCAAATTCCATAAATACCTTCGCCCCGAGTGCCGCAATTCCGTCCAAAAGAGAATCGGGCATACAGTCGGGCCTCGTTCCAATGACCACACCCGCCACATCGGGCTGGGTAAGGGCCTCGCGATAAAGCGCAAGAAGTGTATCGGCCGGAGCATACGTGCTCGTATAGCTCTGAAAATAGGCAAGATACTTCATCTGCGGATATTTACGCCCGAAAAAGGCCTTTCCGCGCGCTATCTGCACGGCTACCGGCTCGGCGCGCTTGTCGCCGTCGGGGCTGAAGGCTGCATTGTTGCAGTATATGCACCCTCCGCGGCCAAGCGATCCGTCGCGGTTGGGACATGTGAAGCCCGCATCGACAGGCAGCTTCTGAATTTTGCCTTCGAAATAGCCGGCAAGAAAATCGGAATACTCCCGGTAATAAGGATTCATCAGAAGCGGGCGCTGCGGTTGAGCAGCATGGCGTCGAAAATAACCATGGCGGCCATAGCCTCGACTATAGGCAGCGCGCGGAACACCACACACGGATCATGGCGTCCTGTGGCCGCGAAATCGACCTCGCGTCCATGAGTATCGACCGTACGCAGTGTCGACGATATGGTAGGCACCGGCTTGAAGGCGACACGGAAAACTATATCCTCGCCATTCGATATACCGCCCTGGATTCCGCCCGAGTGGTTCGTATGCGTGTGTACGCCGCCGTCGTCGCCGATACAGAATTCGTCGGCCGCAGCGCTGCCGCGCATCGATGCAGCGGCAAAACCGTCGCCGTACTCGAATCCTTTCACCGCATTGATGCTCATCATAGCGTGTGCAAGCATGGCCTGCAGCTTACCGCCCAAGGGCTCGCCAAGACCGGCCGGAGTTCCCGAGACAGTACACGACACAACGCCGCCCAGGCTGTCGCCTGCGGCTTTGGCAGCGGCTATAGCGGCTTCCATTTCGGTGAGAGAGCCATGCACGCCGCCGACAGAAACGACCTCGGAGTAAATGGATATGCCCAGCGTCTCGAGCGCCTGACGGGCTATGGCTCCGGCCACGACAAACGATGCGGTCGCACGTGCCGACGCGCGACCGCCCCCGCGCACCTCGCGGATACCGTATTTGGCATCGTAGGTGTAGTCGGCATGATTCGGCCTGTAGATTTCGGCCATGCGGCTATAGTCGGAAGGCCGCTGGTCCGTATTCCTGATAATGAAACCGACCGGCGTGCCCAGTGTGACACCGTCGAGAAAGCCGGAGAGGAATTCAACACGGTCTGCCTCGTTGCGCGCCGTTGTAAGGACCGACTGCCCGGGCCGACGGCGGTCGAGCTGCGCCTGCACGGCGTCGAAGTCCACATGCATGCCGGCCGGAACGCCGTCGATAACACCTCCGATGGCCGGGCCGTGGCTTTCGCCGAACGATGTGAGCCTGTATATGTTTCCGAAAGCATTCATTTCACAAGGTCGGCTGTCTGCGCCCCTACAAAAGCGATAAGGTCGGCAGGACTGATCTTAAGCTGCAGTCCGCGCACACCGGCGCTCACAAAGATGAAATCGAAACCCGGCGCCGTTTCGTGGAAAAAAGTGGGAAAGGGCTTTTTCATCCCCACCGGCGAGCATCCGCCGCGGATATAGCCCGTAACACCGAGCAGGTCTTTCATCGGAATCATTTCGGCCTTCTTATTGCCCGAGGCCGAAGCGGCTTTCTTCAGATCGACCTCGCAATCGCCGGGAACCACGCACACGAAGTAGCCGGTGCGGTCACCATGGAGCACAAGCGTCTTGAACACCCGCTCTATATCCTCGCCAAGCTCCTCGGCCACATGGGTGGCGGCGAGATCGTTTTCGTCGACGGTATAGGGGATGAGTTCGAAGCCGATGCCGGCAGCGCCCAGCAGGCGCGCGGCATTCGTTTTGGGAGTCTTGGCCATAATCAGGGATTCATGAGAAGGAAAGCCTCCACATCTACGGCGGCCCGACAGCCCGACCCGGCGGCAGTGATAGCCTGCTGATAGACGGGGTCGGCTACATCACCGGCGGCAAAGACGCCCTCGACGCTGGTGGCGGTATTGTTGCCCGGAGTCACGATATAACCCTGAGGGTCGAGTTCGAGCACACCCTTGAACACATCGGTGTTCGGGGTATGACCGATGGCAAGGAAGAAGCCGTCGACATCGATGTCGAGAGTCTTTTCCTCGGGAGTGCCTTTGAACTGCACCAGATGCGCGCCCTCGAGCAGCTCGTCGCCGCGGAGACCGACGGTCTGTGTATTGTAGAGCACCTCTATGTTGGCGGCCTCGGCCACGCGCTGCTGCATGTACTTGGAAGCGCGGAGATAGTCCTTGCGCACAATCATGTATACTTTCGAGGCGAGTGTGGCGAGATACAGCGCTTCCTCGCACGCGGTATCACCGCCGCCGACAACAGCCACCGGACGGCCGCGGAAGAAGAAACCGTCGCATGTGGCGCAGGCCGACACGCCCATGCCCTTGAAACGCTCCTCGTCGGGCAGCCCGAGATAGCGGGCCGATGCTCCGGTAGCCACTATCACGGCCGAAGCCTCGATAATCTTGTCGCCGCCGTCGACAGTGACGGTGAACGGACGCTTCGAGAAATCGACAGAGGTCACGACGCCCGATATCATCTCGGTGCCGAAGCGCTGGGCCTGTGCACGGAAATCCTCCATCATTTTCGGGCCCGAGATACCGGCGGGATAACCCGGGAAGTTCTCGATTTCGGTAGTGGTGGTGAGCTGTCCGCCCGGCTGCAGGCCTTCGACAAGCAGAGGGGCGAGGTTGGCGCGCGAGGCGTAGATAGCGGCTGTATATCCGGCGGGGCCGGCGCCTATGATGAGGCATTTTGTGCTTAGACGGTTCATGTCGGTTATTATCTTAAATCAATTATTTCAGAAGCGGGAAAGCGTTTGGAATCATAGCGGAAAGCGCTCACAGGCTTGGCTTTGGCGGCAGTAATATTGTCTATCACCACATCGACGACACGCCCATCGTCGAAATTGACAACTATGGCTGCCGGGTAGTGTGTGGTCGGATCGACAAAAAGCACTATTTTCGATATGCCCGAGAGACCCGACTTAGGCGTCATTTCCACACGCTTGCGGCCCTGCGAATCGCCGAGCATGCGCAGTGTATAGCGGTCGGACGGCGACGACAGTATGGCAAACGGATTGGACTCCATCAGCTCGTCGACAGTAGGCTCGGTGATGCTCACCTCGCCGCTGCTTTTGAGAAAAGTCCACTGGGTGCGGCCGTCGTACCACACGGTGAGCACCGGTGTGGTCATGAAGTACTTGTCGGCAGCCATCGACGCGTTGCCCTGCACAGGGCCGTCTCCGCCGTTGATGGTGAATGTGGCCTCGACCGAGGGCGAGGCGGCCATCCTGACGCGGACCTGCTTCAGAATCGTGGCGGCATCGCCGCCGGCTGCGAAAGCCACCGCACCGGCGAGGGCGAATACGAGTGTTGTCAGTATTTTCTTCATCATTGTCACTTTCTCTATCTATAACTGCCATGAGGCACCATCGGTTCAGTCGAACAGCCGCTGCACCTCGTCGGGCGTCATGAGCACCTGGCGCGGCTTGGCGCCGTTGGCAGGGCCTACTATGCCGAGAGTCTGCATCTGGTCCATGAAACGGCCGGCCTTGTTGAAGCCGATCTCGAATTTACGCTGCAGCATGGTGATCGACGCCTGTGTCTGCGAGGCAATGAAAAGCGCGCAGCGGCGGAATTCGTCGGTAGTGGCGCCGATTTCCACAGGACCGTCCGCACCGCCGTCCTCGGGCACCTCCGGAAGAGCCAGCGGCATCGTGAAACCGGGCTGCGAGCCTATGTGCTCGCATATGGCCTCGACCTCCTCGGTATCGACAAAAGCACACTGCACACGCTCGATGCGTCCGTCGATAAGCGCGAGCATGTCGCCGCGGCCTATCAGGCGCTGGGCGCCGGGGCGGTCGAGGATGGTCTTGCTGTCGATCGACTGCGTGGTCTTGAAAGCTATTCGGGCCGGGAAGTTGGCCTTGATCATACCGGTTATGACGTCGGTCGAGGGTCGCTGGGTAGCGATGATCATATGTATGCCCACGGCGCGGGCCTTCTGGGCTATTCGGGCTATAGGATGCGATATATCTTTGCCTGCAGTCTGTATAAGGTCGGCGAACTCGTCGACAATCACCACTATATACGGCAGATAGCGGTGTCCTTTCTCGGGGTTGAGACGACGCTGCACGAAGCGCTCGTTGTAGGCCTCCACACCGCGCACACCGGCATCGGTGAGCAGCTCGTAGCGGCGGTCCATCTCCACACACAGCGAATTGAGCGTAGCAACCACCTTCTGCGGATCGGTAATCACCGACCGCGGTTCGTCGGGCAGCTTGGCCATATACTGGTTGGCGATAGTCTCATAGAGCGAGAATTCGACCATCTTGGGGTCGATGAGCACGAATTTCACCTCGTCGGGATGCTTGGAGTAGAGCAACGACGTGATTATACAGTTGAGGCCCACCGATTTACCCTGACCGGTCGCACCGGCCACAAGGAGGTGGGGCATCTTGGTGAGGTCGGCGGTATAGAACTCATTGCTTACCGTAGCGCCGAGGATCAGCGGCAGATGCATCTTCTCGCGGGCACGGGCGAAAGTCGATGACTCGAGCACCGTGCGCATCGACACTATCTGCGGCGTCTTGTTCGGCACCTCGATACCTATGGTACCCTTGCCGGGTATAGGAGCGATGATGCGTATGCCCAGAGCCGCCAGGCTCATGGCTATGTCATCCTCGAGGCTCTTGATCTTGGCAATGCGCGTACCCTCGGCGGGCACGATCTCATAGAGTGTCACCGTCGGGCCTATCGTGGCCTCGATACGCTGTATCTCCACATCGTAGCTCCGCAGAGCATTCACTATCATATTCTTGTTCTCGGCCTGCTCCTGCTCGTTGATAACGAGAGGATTGGGACGGTCGATAAGCAGATCGAGAGGCGGGAACACATAGTTCGAGTGGCCCGCACACTGGTCATAGGGCACATCGAGGCCTATATGGTCGCCATCGACTATGGCGGGGCGGTCTTCATCGGCGGCCTCGTCGGCGACGACGGCATTTTTGATTATCATCTCGGGCTCGCCGGGATTCGACGCAATCACAGCACCGGCTGTCGCAGGAGTGTCAGCCACATCATCGGCCGGAGTCTCGGCAACGGTCTCCTCGGCCTCGGCGGCATCATCGTGGGGCATGAAGCGCAGATGGGACTCGGGAATATCGGCGCCCGCCGATGCGATTCCGGGCGCGGCGGCCACTGTCTCGAGATCTTCGTCGCTTTCGGGAGTCTCGGCGCCGTCGGCAACGGCGTCGGGCTCGAGAATATCCATGGGTCGCTCTTCGGCGGCTTCATCCTCGGCTTCGGCGCCCTGAGGCTCGCGCCGCGGACGGCTCATGGCGTTGCTCATAACACGCCACAGGCTGCCCAGGGGCTTCAGGAACACAGCCACCAGCAGGCCTATCAGCGCCACCAGGGAGCAATAGGCACCGAGCGCACCTGTGTACTGTAGCAGAAGTTCGCTCATATGGAGGCCATGCGCGCCTCCGAGATTGAAGGCACCGCTGCTGTTGTAGGTTAGTATGCCCACAATCACCGAAAGTGCCGCCGTCGAAAACAGACAGCGGAACGACAGCGACCAGAAACTGCATTTTTTCACCTTCATCACCGCCAGGCCAAGCAGAAATACATACACCGCCAGGATAAACGAGCCGATGCCGAATGTATCGACCAGCAGCAGCTCGGCGAGCTTCGACCCTACCGGACCGCCTGCATTCTCCACCACATCGCCGGCCTCTACGATCTCCTGCACGGAACGGCCATGAGTCACGCTCTGGTCGGCACCGTGGCTGAACATGAACGATATCGCACATACTACAGTGGCAAACGATGTGAGACACAGCAATATGCCCACACCAAGATGCGAGCGGTAATCGCGAAGGAAAGATATGAAGTTGTACGACGGCTCGCTCTTGGCCTTGGCGCGCGAGGCTGGCCGCTCGCCGCGGCGCGGGGCGGAAGTATCGGCGGCCGTGCGGGGCGCCGAAGCACCCGCAGGACGCTTACGGCCCGGACGGGGAGAGACCGGCCGGGCGCCGGGTATGGTTTCTGCGCCGATATCCTCGACGGCAGGATCGATATTGCGATTGGTAGGCATTGTCTGTTGTTTTATTTTGTGGAGAGGGAGGAAGAAAGTTAGAAGTTAGGAGTTACGAGTTAGGAGTTGGGGCACCCTCGCCCCTCGCTCCTCGCCCCTAATAAACTATAAAGATGCGAGATACGATATGACAGCCCGCGGATCGGCCGCATTGAAAACATAGCTACCGGCCACAAGGACATCGGCGCCGGCCTCGGCACAGCTGCGTCCGGTGACCTCGTTGATGCCGCCGTCGATTTCGATAAGCGCATGCGAGCCGTTGTCGGCTATAAGTCGTCTCAGAGCCTTGATTTTGTCGATAGTATGCGGAATAAACGACTGTCCGCCGAATCCGGGATTGACACTCATGAGCAACACCATGTCGAGATCGCCGATAATGTCGGCAAGAAGCGACACCGGAGTAGCCGGGTTGAGAGTGACGGCGGCTTTCATGCCGGTCTGATGTATGCGCTGTATGGTGCGGTGCAGATGCGTGCAGGCCTCCACATGCACATTCATCATGGCCGCGCCGCAGTCGCGCACACGCTCCACATAGCGGTCGGGGTCGGTAATCATCAGATGCACGTCGAGCGGCTTGTCGGTGATACGGCTCACAGCCTCGATAACGGGAAAACCGAACGAAATATTAGGCACGAACACACCGTCCATGACATCGCAGTGCACCCACGATGCCAGACTGTCGTTGACGATGGCCACAGAGTCGGCAAGATGCGCGAAATCGGCGGAGAGCAGAGAGGGAGCTACTATCATTTCTTTTTCTTGAAAGCGTTGTAAAGTATATAGAGCACACACAGCACGAGTATGGCTACGCCGGCCATGGTGAGATACGAATTGTACTTCTCAACCGACTCATATAGCTGATCGAGACTCACCTGGCGCGACAGCCACCAACCCAGAGCCGCAAGCACGGCATTCCATACCAGTGCGCCGAGGCCGGTGAATATTATGAACATCCATATATTCATTCTGGCGATACCCGCAGGTATCGAAATAAGCTGACGCACAGCCGGTATGAGGCGGCCGAAGAATGTCGAGGCAGCGCCGTGCTCATCGAAGTATTTCTCGGCTTTCTCGACCTTGGCGCGGTCGATGAGGCACGCATGGCCAAGCCGCGAATCGGCGAAAGCATACACTATCGGACGGCCTATAAGCAGCGCCAGCACATAGTTGACAAGTGCGCCCACTATGGCGCCGGCGGTTGCCACCAACACCACCACAAAAATATTCATATCGCCCTTCTGCATGGCAAGATAAGCGGCCGGAGGCACCACCACTTCCGAGGGAAACGGTATAAACGAACTTTCTATGACCATGAAAATGAACACAAAAAGATACGAGGCATTGTTTACGAACCAGTCGAAAAACCATGCGGCATTGAGGTAGTCAGTGATTGCCAGCGGCAACATAAGTTCCGTCATTGTGTACGTATAATTAGTTTGAAATGCAAAAATACGAATTTTTTTTGGCGCACCGCACGCCCTCCCCTCTTTTTAGCACTACCCTCCCCCACGAAAATACTCACGGCCCTTAACTTGCCCGTATTTGCTCTCTCCAGCTCTCTGTATGCCGGAGTATAGCCGTCAAGATAGCGGGCGCCTCCTATCGAATAGCTGTCAAGATATGTTTCTCTGTCTCCTACGGCATATCTGTAGCAGTTCGACTTCCGGTCATTTACCTCACTGGTCGGATCATAGTAAATCGCAACAGTATCCTTTCCCGGTCTTGTTGCCATGCCGTCAGTCATATCGACAACTAAAATAGGAACGCCACCTACTTCCATTCCATAGAAATCCGCAGCCTCGTAACGTTTGTCCTCTTTTAATTCAGAGATACTTACCGGCCGGTAATCGATAGCTTCTATTTCAATATAATATTTCACCGGCCATATTGAATACCATTTATCAGTACAATATATTTTCAACACTATCTGACTTCTATCTCTGTCATATCCGTTCCCGACCGCGATTGGCACAATACTGTCGCTAAGCACGGCGTTCACCGTGCTGTCAGTAAGTTCAACAGCCGGTAGCGATTGGCGTATCACACGTCCGTCGGTCGCAGCGGTTGCCGCAATAATACACAGCACCACCGCCATAACCGAAAATATCATTCTTTTCATATTGGTTCTCAATAACACATATAGGGTCTCAACAACAGGTCGAGTAAAAATTGTCGCAGTAATCGCGTGTCCAGCCTTCGTAATATTTTCCCCGACAGAAAAACATTACCTTCAGCCAGCCATCTTCACCCACGTCGACCACAGGCAGGTCGACTCTTTCCCTATCTTGAATGTAAAAAGTAAAGACATGTTCCGGGCTTGCATCGGCCGGGGCGGAATACAGTCTGAAATCAAAGCAATCATCGTCGGTAGCACTGCGTATGCCGCTAAGCCTTACCCGCATATACTTCTTGTCGACCCATCCGTATTTGTAAACCGGCTCCGGGGCTGTCCGCGACCAAAGCATACAATCTTCGCTTAATCTATATCGTATCTTGAACCGTAATGCCGACGACTCCAGGATAGTGAAGTCATACCATTCCTCGTCCATATCTAAATTCTGACGAATAGTATCGACAGCAAGCTCTCTGTCGGTTTTCAGCACAAACGGCCGCTCATACACCGGAATTCTCGGGGCCTCCAACTCCAGGTACTGGCCATATGCACTCAGACAGCCCGACACACAAATACCCAAAATCAAAAATGCGGCCCACCCTGTTCGATTAATCATAGTATTGACAATATATTAATGGCTAACGGATGTACTGTCCATAATTCCATGCGGGTTTATCAGTCCCTATGGCTAAATCTGTATATATGTTATTCAGATATTGGTAGATCTGAACTATTTCCGACGGAACAACAC
>ENA-ORMR01002047-ORMR01002047.1-human-gut-metagenome-genome-assembly--contig:-NODE-2047-length-13621-cov-23.631358_pt1 | contig 13621 bp, 10 predicted proteins | sample MGYA00242107_ERZ509003 | MGnify/ENA primary metagenome ERZ509003 (study PRJEB26280, sample SAMEA2338699) | human gut metagenome | biome: human gut; feature: human-associated habitat; material: faeces... | reverse complement strand
CTGCACTTCATAGTTTATAGTCTATACCCCCTACACCTTAAAATTTAGTATAGCATTTAAACAAAATAATTTCGGTTCTTTCCAAAGTGAGGTAGATAGGTAGGTAGACATCTACCTTAAATTATACAAAAAATCAAAGATGGTAAAAAGCTATCCATTCTTGGGTAGATGTTTACCATCTTTTTTTGACAATGAAAACATTATATTTATTTTATAAATTTTATTATTTTATTTTTTTACGTGGTTTCCGGAAAATTTTAGATACATCTACACGCTTAAATGCTGTAACTCCTGAATTTGTAAATGTCAACTAAAAAATGTAGTTTCCTATAGCATAATTTGTCATAAACATTAGCATTTTTTGATATTGTAAAGTATATTGTTTAAAAGTATACTAAAAATATAAAGCGTTTTCTTATGGAGGGATGAAATATGGAAATCAATGTTCAAAATAAAGCTAAACAATGACAATTAAAATCTATACTAATATGAATAATGCTGATTTATATGTAAATGGCAAGTTTCAAGTTTATTAAAACACTTAGTGGTGAGAAAGTATTAAAATGCAAAATTAAGATGAGTGAGGTGAATAAAATTAAAGTAATTAGTAATGGTATCAGCGATAATGCTATTTTTTACATGCTAAAGAAGAAGGATAAAAACTATATTTTATCTAATAACAAATCACAAAATTGGATATAAAGGAGAAAAAATATGAAAAAGAAATTTATTAAGATGTTTGCTTTAGCAACTATTTTAGGTTGTGGATTAGGTGTTGTTACAAGTTGTGGTAGCAACATAGATAGTACACCTTCAACTGAAGAGGTTGACGATATTAATTTAACATTATCTGAAGAAAATTTATCAATTAACATTAATCAAACTAAAACATTAACAGCTAATACAAATAATAACAATTTATATTTATTTACATGGTCTTCAAGTGATAAAGAAATTGCTACTGTTAGTAAGGGTACAATAACTGCATTAAAGCCAGGTAGTGTTGATATAACTGTTAGTGTTAAGAAAAAGGGCTCAGCTAAGGTTTTAGCAACTAAAACATGTAAGGTTGTTGTGGTTAATAAGTCTCTTACCCTTGATAAAACAGAAATGACAATCTCAATGAGCGAGGGGAAAACAGGAGTTATCACTGCTACAATTACAGATGGTGCACCTATTACTTGGACATCATCAGATGAAACTATAGCGACAGTAGATGGCGGTGTAGTAACAGCAATTAAGGCAGGTAGTGTTACTATTACTGCTAAAAGTGGTGATTTAGAGGCAACATGTGCTGTTAATATTTATAAAAATTTCTTTAGCTTAAATGCAACTGAAATAATTGAGGTTGGTGAATCAAAGAAGTTAGAGGTTAATGGTGAATTAAGTTCAGACGCTAAATATTCAACATCAGATGACAGCATTGTTTCTATTGAAAATGGTGAAGTTGTAGGCTTGAAAAATGGTATGGCTACAATTACTTTAAGATCAGAGGAGGATAACATCGTTTCTACATGTGTTGTAATTGTTAAGGGTAAAGGAGAAGAAAAAGCTGAATTACTTACAGGTAAAAAGGCCGAGACAGTTACTAATCCAGGAAATTGGTATTATTTATTAGAATCTGACTTAGTTACAGTTTCAGAAATTCCTTCAATAGATAATGGCTTAATTACAGCTAATGTAACTCATGTTGGTAAAGAAGATGGTACTATTTCAGGTCCAAATATGTTCTATTTACGTTATCAGCCTGATAGTGTTGGTGATTATATTTATAGTGTTAAGTTGTATTTATATTCTAGTGAAAACTCTTTAATATCAATTAATGGAGGTGCTGATACGGAATATAGTAAGGGATTAACAATTATTCCAACTGAATTTACTTCAAATCTATCATCACCATATCAAATTAAGATTAAGGCTGCAGCTAATTATTATATAATTCCTGTCATTGAAAAAATTGGTGAGGTTGAGAAGATGAGATTATCTGAATCAAAACTTGAACTTGATTTAAATGGTAAAAAAGAGGCAACTTTAACTGCAACAGTTCCTGGTAATGATAATCCAGAAATTACTTGGATGTCATCAGATGAAACTGTAGCAATAGTAAATGGTGGTGTAGTAACAGCATTGAAGGAAGGTACTACAAAAATTACTGCAATTTGTGGCAGTGAATCTGCAGAATGTGATGTTACTGTAGTTAATTCTGAAGCTAATAAGCTTCAAATTTCAAATGAAGTGCTAGAGCTTAATGTTTCAACAAATAAAACTTATACATTAACAGCTACTAAGCCAGGTGTTGATAATTTAGAAGTTGTATGGCATTCATCAGACGAAACTGTAGCAACAGTAGATGGTGGTGTAGTAACAGCATTAAAAAAGGGTGTGTGTGATATTACAGCTACATATAATGGTGAAACAGTAACATGTAAGTTGACCGTAATTGATGATAATGTTATTGATTTAAAATCAGGAAATAAGCAAGCTGCTATAGATAATGCAGGAAATTGGAATTATCTTGCTGATGGTAAATCAAGTGTTTCAGCTACTCCAACATATAACCAAAAAGATAATGAGATTAATATTGATGTTTCTAAGGTTGCAACAGCTAATAATAAATATGTATATTTAAGATATCAACCAACAGAGAGTGGTGAATACAAGGTTACTTTAACAATCAATTATGTAGGTGAAGGTGTTGCCAGCATTGAAATTTCAGGTGGTAGTGCAACAGCAGTAAAAAGTGATTTAGAAAATGGAGAAAATAAAATTGAATTTACATTTACTGTAGATAGTAAAACTCCATTTCAAATTAAATTTAAATCTGAAGGTAATTTTGTAATTACACCTGTATTTGAAAAGATTATAAAGTAATAGTTGTAATGAGGTGTTTTATGAAAAAAGAACTCAATCTAAATTGTTATAAAACTGTTGGATTTTATTTTTCAGTTGTATCAATGATATTATTAATTTTATCAATGGTTTTATACAAAACAAAATTTACAGGAATTTTATCTGAATACTACAACAATGTAGTATTCATTCCTGCCATAATTGGCTTGGTTTTAAGCGTTATATTATTAATATTTAACAAAACATCTAAGTATTCTCCTATTGTATTATGGGTTTGTACATTTATTAGCTTTTTATTATTTATTCAAGCTATATATATGTATTTTACAGGTGTATTTTATAATGGAGTAACTTCTGAAGCTATAGCATTAATAAATAAAGGAGTATTGGTTAGTGTAGTATTCTACCTTATTACCTGTGTAATTAGTAATATAGCAGTATGGCTTAAGCAGTCAAAGGATTAATAGGAGGAAATTATGTTAAAAAAAATAAATTTCATATCCAAAATATATGCTAATGTTATGGTTGTTGTAATGGGTGTAGTTATTGCATGTAGTAATATTGCATTAGATAATGCAGGTGCTATTACAGCCTTTTTGGGTCAAGCAAATCAAGAAATAATTCAAAATCCTAATTCAGATATTGATACTTTGTATCATCCATCAGATTATGAAAGTATTGAGCAATTAAAGGAAAATGCTAAAAATATAACTTCAAAAATAACAGAGGAAGGTGCTGTACTTTTAAAAAATTCAAATAATGCACTTCCCTTATCAAGTGGTGCAAAAATTAATCTATATAGTAGTAGTTCTGTAAATTATATTTATTCTGGTGGCGGTTCATCATTTGCTAAAAATTCGGAATTTATATCTTTAAAGGAAGGCTTAGAATCTTCTGGCTTTGTTGTAAATGCAGATTTATGGAATTGGTATAGTACTAATAAGCAATATTTTGGTGATCATACAACTAATACTAGTTCAGATGCAGCTAAATATACTATAAATGATGCAAAATGGTCTGATATATCAACAGCTTCTAAAAATAATGAAGCTGAAGCTGGTATTTTTGTACTATCTCGTTATGGTACAGAGGCAACTGATTTAACAGCAACAGGTGGAAGTAGAACTGATTATAGTAATGGTAACTATCTTGAGCTTTCTCCAACTGAAATTGATGTCTTAAAAAATTTAAAGGCTTTGAAGGCTAGTGGCAAAATTAAAAAGATTATTGTCCTATTAAATTCTGTTAATCAGGTACAAGCTGATTATATTAATAGTGCTAATTATGATATTGATTCAATTTTATGGGTTGGAGAGGGTGGAACATCTACAACCTTAGGAATTGGTAAAATTTTATCAGGTAAAGTAAATCCATCTGGAAAAATTACAGATACATTTTATAAAAAGCACTATTATAATCCTGTTTATTCTAATTTTGGAGATTATGCAAATGTTGGTCCAGTAATTTCTTCTGCAAATGGTGGAAAATCTAATCACTATGTTGTTTATCAGGAAGGAATTTATACTGGATATCGTTATACTGAAACTAGATATGAGGATGTCGTTTTAAATACTAAAAATGTTGGTGAATTTAATTACAATAGTGTTGTTGCTTATCCATTTGGATATGGCTTAAGCTATACTAATTTTGAATATTCTAATTTTAAGGTTAAATATGATGATAAAGAAGATAAATATCTAGTATCAGTAACTGTTAAAAATGTTGGAAAAGTTAGTGGTAAAGAAAGTGTTCAAATATATGCTCAACAGCCTTACACAGATTATGATGTCAAAAATGGTATTGAAAAATCTGCTGTTGATTTAGTTGGTTATAATAAAACAGATATTCTTGCCCCAGGAAAATCTGAGAAATTAAGTGTAAGTGTTGATGGAAGATGGCTATCAAGCTATGATTCACATAATGCCAAGACGTATATTCAGGATGCTGGAACATACTACTTAACAGCTGCTAAGAATGCAAATAGTGCTATTAATAATATTTTAGAGGCAAAAAAGAATAAAGGTATTAGTGTTAATTCTTCTAAAATGACTTCATCTGGTGATAAAAGTCTTGTTTATTCTTTTGATAAAGAATTTGATAATCAAAAATACTCAACAAGTAAAAAAACAAATAATAAAATTATAAATCAATTTGATAATGCTGATTTGAACCTATATGAAAATAGAGGTGATAATTCAGTTGTTTATATTTCTCGTTCTAATTGGGAGAATACAGTTAAGTATGGAATTAGTGAATCACAAGCTAAATTAAGCAATTATGTTGTTATTAATACAAATTCTGGAATGGTTAATGATGCTAAAAAGGCAGCTGATTCAATTCAAAAAGATGATGTTAAATATCCTACATTTGGTAAAAATAATGGATTAACACTTGCATCATTATTAACAATTGGTGTTGATGGAAAGATTGAGCATGTTGATTATGATGATCCTAGATGGGATGACTTATTAGATCAAATAACATGGGAAGAAATGGTGTATTTATTATCTAATGGATTAAGAAAAACTAGCGGTATTGATTCAATTTCTAAATCAGAGACAATAGATGGTAATGGTGCGTTAGGCCCAGTTGGTGGCTCTACATACAAATATAGTGATAATGCAAATTCTGCTGTAAATAGATATACATTTTTATATGATGATCCTGATCAGGATTCATCTCCTATCCAATATCCATGTGCTGCACTAATTGCTTCAACTATGAATGACAAGCTAGTTGAAGAATTAGGTGAGTCAATTGGTGAGGATTGCTTATGGGCTGGCTATTCTGGATTATATGGATTAGGTGTTAATATTCATAGAGGTGCATATAATGGTCGTGCCTTTGAATATTATGGTGAGGATAGTGTTTTATCAGGTTATATTGCTGCTGCACAAGTAAAGGGTATTCATAAAAAAGGTGTTTACGTTTATATGAAGCATGCAATTTTAAATGAGCAAGAAAAGAATAGAGAGGGTGTCAATACTTGGTGTAATGAGCAAGCCATCAGACAAATTTATTTACGTTCATTCCAAATTGCAATAGAAGAAGCAAATGCTGAAAATGTTATGACTGGTTTTAATAGAATTGGTTTAACATGGACAAGTCAACAAGGATTTATTAATACAGTTTTAAGAGATGAATTTGGTATGGAAGGCTTTGCTGTTTCAGATTATTGGCAGGATGGATACATGGATCTTGTTGGTGGTATTTTAGGTGGATCAGCTTTACCAGATGGAGATAAAGCATCTACTGCTGAAAAGTCTCCTTTATATAAGTATAAGGAAGGCTATGGTAAGCTTGCGAATGCTATGCGTGAGGAAACTCATAGAATCTTATATGTTGTTGTTAATAGTAATGCAATGAATGGTATTGATTCTTCAACAATATATCGTTCTATTACACCTTTATGGATTAAACAGCTTAATGTTGCGCAAATTGTTATATATGTTTTAGCATCAATTGGTATAGCAACATACGTTGGTACTACTATTGCAATAGAAGTTTTTGAATTCAAAGATAAAAGAAAGAAAAACAAGGATTGTGAAATATAATGAAAAGAAAATTAATTTTTCTAACTACAGCATTAATATTTATAATTTCTTTGACTTCGTGTATGCTTGGTAATTCTTCAAAGCCAGATAATTCTGTTCAACCAAGTACACCAGAAATTCCAAGTGAACCAAGTACACCAACAAATCCAGATAAGCCTAGTACACCAGCAAAACCTGATAAATTAAATGGATATTTTTTTGATGGTACTAGTGCTACTAGTGGTGATGGAACAATAGAAAATCCATATAATAATTTATCATATATTAAAACACTTGATTTAAATTTAAAACATAACATCTATTTAAAAAGAGGTAGTAAGTTTAGAGGAAGCATTGAACTATCAAATGCTAGCGGTACAGAGAAAGATAAAATATTGATTACTTCCTATGGTGATGGAGAATTACCAATAATTGATGGTAATGACAAGGTTGGTGATGCAGTTGTATCGTTAAAAAATTGTAATAATATTACTATTTCAAACTTAGAAATATTTGATAGCTCAACTACTGAGGCTGATAGAAGAGGTGTCTTAATTTTAGGAAACAATCCCAACAATAATTCTAAAATAATTACTTATTCTAATATCACACTTGATGGTTTATATATCCATGATATAAATGGTATAACTGATAAAGAAAATAGTGGTATGTCAGCAGAATCTAAAAAAACAGGTGGTATCCATTTTGGTTCTTTAGATGGTAAGGCTAAATTTGACAATTTAATAATTAAAAATTGTAAAATTAAAAATGTTAGTAATGTTGGAATAGCATCTTGGTATAAATTCGGATCAACTTCAAATAAGGTTTCACCATATTCAGATAAATTTAAAGATACTGCTTATACAAATATACTAATAGAAAATAATGATATATCATATATTGGCAAGAATGCTATTTTTGTTAGAAATTTGCTTGGTGGATATGTAAAAAATAATGTAGTTTACGAGACTGCGATTAAATGTATTTCAGGTAATTCTATTGTAACATCATATGTAGATGGTACAGTTATTGAATATAATGAAGGATATTACAATCGTGCTAGTGCTAAATCAGATGGTAAAATCCAAGATGGATGTATGCTTGATGCAGATTTACAAAGTAAAAATACCATTTGGCAATATAATTATAGTCATGATAATTCATTTGGTTTATTTTTAAATTGTACTTCATATAGTGAAAAGAATAAAATAGAAGATGATGTTATTGTTAGATATAATTTATCAGTAAATGATAAAGGTACATATGGAATTATATATATTAATTATTCTGCTAAAATGATAGAGGTTTATAATAATACAATAGTTACTGGTAGTGATACTTCAGTTATTTTTCAAACAAACAGTGGAACTAACTCAAAATTTTATAATAATTTAATATACAATAGATCTAAAAATGCAATATTTAAAGTAAATTCATCATCTAATGTCGATATTTCTAATAATTTAATTTATAGTGATGAATTTGGTGCGATTACAAATTTATCAACTTTTAAGACGCTTAATTATAATGGAGTTTATGAAAATCCATTATTTATTAAAGAATTACCCAAAAATTCAATTTGTGGAATTGATGCTGCAAAGTATTATAAAGTAGCATCAAATTCAATTGTGTATAATAGCGCCTTAGATGTTACTAGTGTAAATGATTTTTTTGGTAATAAATACAAAAATGCAATAGGCTTTTATTGCGGATAATTTCTTTTTCAAATTTCTTATTATATAAATTAAAAGTGAAGAAAATAAATCTTCACTTTTAATAACTTTATGATTGATTTTCATAATTTTTTATATATATAGTTGGAGACATTCTATATTCCTTTGTAAATGCTCTAATAAAGCTTGAATAATCATTATAGCCACACTTATTTGCTGCATTAGCTATAGAATAACCATTTTTTAAAAGATCCTTTGCTCTAGTTAATCGTTTTTTATTTAAAAATTTAAGTAAGGAAATACCTGTTTTTTCTTTAAATAGGTGAGATAGTCTTGAAACAGATAGTCCTACCTCATTAGCAATATCTGTTATACTTATTTTTTTATCTAAATTATTGATTGCAAACATTTTTGCTTTATGAATAATGATATTTTTCTCATTTGACTCATTTTCGGTTTCGATAAAGCTAACCTCTTTATTTAGTCTAACTAAAAGTTGTGCAAAATAAGATTTAAATAAAATATCATTACCATATTCTTTTGATAAAAATAGGCCTTGCATTTTATTTAAAGTATCAAAAATTTCTTCTTTAAAAGCTGGTAAAACCGTTAATTTATGATTGTTTGAACTTGATATTTTTTGAAAAATTACTGATAAATCTGTATTTTCTGTTTTGAATGAATCTAAATAGTTTGATGTAAAAGTTAAAACTATTCTTTCACAGGGCTCTTCAACAATTTTTAATAGCTTATGTAAAATATTTGGAGCAAATAAAATAAAATCGCCAGCACTTAAATCATATTTTTGATCTTCAATTCCGTATTGTACCTTTCCTTTTGAAATATATAGCATTTCATAAAGGCTATGATGGTGAAAATCATTAAAAATAGTACCTATTTGTTCTTTTTTTATGATTATGCATTCAAGTATGATTATGCATTCAAGTGTTTCACCATTAAAATTATTAATTTTATTTATCATATCTGTATAATTAAATCTTTGGAGATATTCTTCAATCTCGAAGGCTGTTGGTCTTTTACTCATTTTATCACCAATTGAAAAAAATGTCAAATAATGTAAAAGTTCTCGGAAACATCTTGCAAAATCAACTGAAAAAATATATTATTAAATATTAAAAATAGAGGAGGACTGAAAAATGATATATGATTATTTAATTGTAGGCTCTGGTCTTTATGGAGCTACCTGTGCGTATGAATTAAAAAAAAGAGGGTTAAAGGTTTTAGTCGTAGAAAAAAGAAATCATATTGGTGGGAATGTATTTACTAAAAATATATCTGGAATTAATGTTCATATGTATGGTGCACATATATTTCACACAAATAAAAAGGAAATTTGGAATTATATAAATCAGTTTGCTGAATTTAATAATTATATAAATCAACCTATTGCTAGATATAAAAATGAAATATATAACTTGCCATTTAATATGAATACCTTTGCAAAGCTTTGGAATGATGTTTATACTCCAAAGGATGCTATGAAGAAAATTGAATTTGAAAAAAATGAATATAAAAATATTAATCCTTCAAATTTAGAGGAGCAGGCAATTAATTTAGTAGGTACAACAATATATGAAAAATTAATTAAGGGCTATACTGCAAAGCAGTGGGGTAGAAGTTGCACTGAGCTACCAAGCTTTATTATTAAAAGAATTCCTATTAGATTTAAATTTGATAATAATTATTTTGATGATAAATATCAAGGAATTCCAATAGGTGGATATACGCAAATAATTGAAAAAATGCTTTCAGGTGTTGATACATTACTTAATACAGATTATTTAGAAAGAAAAGAAGAATTCAATAATATGGCTAATAATATTATATATTCGGGCCCTATTGATGCTTATTTTGATTATAAATTTGGTAAATTAAACTATAGGTCATTGAAATTTGAAATTGAAAATATTAATACTGAAAATTATCAAGGAAATGCAGTTGTTAATTATACTGACATAAACATTCCTTATACAAGAATTATTGAACATAAATTTTTTGAAGATGTAAAAACTTCAAATACAATAATTTCTAAAGAATATCCAGTTGAATGGAATGTTAATTGTGAACCATATTATCCAATTAATGATGATAGAAATACAAAATTATATAATCAGTATTATGAGTTAAGTAAACAAGAATATAATGTTCATTTTGGTGGTCGACTAGGTCAATATAAGTATTACAATATGGATGATGTAATTTTAGATGCATTATCTTACATCAAATCATTGTTTTAATAGGTGGTTGTTATGAAGTATATATCATTTGTTGTCCCTTGCTTTAATTCAGAAAAATATATGGAAAAATGTATTGATTCTTTATTAATGTGCGGTGATGATGTAGAGATAATCATTGTTAATGATGGCTCTACAGACAAAACAGCTGAAATTGCTAAAAATTATTTAAAAAATAATTCAAATATAAAATTTATAGATAAAGAAAATGGTGGTCATGGCTCCGGAATTAATGCTGGCTTAAAAATATGTGAAGGCTTATATTTTAAATGTGTTGATTCTGATGATTGGATTGATTTTGATGCCTATAAAAAATTAATTAAAGCAATTAAGGATAATTATAATAAAAATACTAATCCTGATTTATATCTAACTAACTATAATTATGAAAGAATTGATATGAATAAGTCATTTTGTGAGGATTATTTAAGAAAACTAGTACCTCATGATTGTATTTTTGGCTGGGATAAGGTAAAAAAGATGAAGTTACATCAATTTTTAATGATGCATTCATTAATTTATAAAACCTCAATTATTAAACAATCTAATTTAAATTTACCAGAAAAGACATTTTATGTTGATAATATTTTTGTATATAAGCCTTTATATTATGTTAAAACTTTGTATTATTTAGATATTGATTTTTATAGGTATTACGTTGGAAGACCTGGACAATCTATTTCGACTAAAAATATGACTGACCGTTATCAAATGCAGCTTACTGTAATGAAGGAAATTGTTAAAAGCTACACCTATGAGGATTTAAAAAAACTTAATAAGCATCATTTAAAGATTATGATTCATGATCTTGTAATAAAACATTTTTTAACATGCTTTTTTATTTATGGTAATTATTCAAAAGAAAAAAATAATGAATTTCACCAATATTTTAGGTATTTTAAAAATGTATCTTTAAGTTTATATAGAAAAATAATGTATAGAAGTTGCTTTACATTTGGTCGATATATTTTCTTGCCTATTAAAATTTTCGCCACAAAGTTAATATATAAAAAAATAGTAAGAAAACGTAATTGGTATTAAACGTAAATGTTAATAAAAAATTATGCAAAAATGTAGTTTATTAAAATTCTTTGATTATATATCTAAATAAATTTAGCTCTTTTCAGCACATAATTTGTTAAAATCTTAACAAATAATTAATATAAGTATTGTTATTATATAATTGGTGTTTGCTGGTATGGCAAGTATCCTTTATCGTATTATTTTTAGAAATAAAAATTTTATAATGCTTATTATAATAGTGTAAGCATCATTGATTTGTTTATAGGATAAACGCATGATAGGAGCAAAATATAGAGCATATTGGATATTTGTTAAAAAACAAATACTCAATATGCTTTTTATGCTTTATTACTGTCTTATTTTTAATAAAATTTTTTTAAATCCATTCCATCAAGAAATATAAATAATCTAATTAAATTTTTCTCATATTTACTTCTAAATGACTTGATTTTTCTCATTTTAGAACCATTTCTAAAAATAGGGGAAATTAAAACAAGTAATGTATTTATCATTTTCTTATTAATGAAAAATTATTTTTTATAAATAATGTACAAAATGAGTGTCAGCAGGTTTAGATGATGATTCAATAACTTTATTGAATCAACTTAATAATCAAAGTAGATACAATATACAAATTTTGGCTTATTGTTATTATGAAAGAAAAACGGTTAAAGAAATAACTGAACATTTAGGTGTTTCTAATTCAATCTTTTTTAGAAAGAGTATTTTAAATAATTTAATATCTCAAAATTATTTAAAAGAAGGTATTGAAGGAAATGCTAAAGCTTATTACACTAACACTGAATCTGTAAAAATTATTTAACGGTTTGAAGTTAATTCAAAATCACTTTGAAGTGATATGTGATACTAATCTTTTTTTATTGAAAAAAAGTATAAAAGATATACAATATAAATGGAGGTTTTTATATGGATATTAATTATATTAAAAAAATAGCGCTAGAACTATTTAAAACAGATTCACCTACAGGCTATAGTAATAATGTTTGTAATTATTTATTAAATGAACTTAAAAGTTTAGGCTATGAAGCATCAATAACTAATAAAGGAAATGTTAAACTTTTTATTGAAGGCAATTCGAGTGAAAAAACAATAGCTACATCAGCTCATGTTGATACGTTAGGATTAATGGTAAGATCAATTAATTCAGATGGCACTTTGAATGTGACAAATGTTGGAGGACCTTCAATCCCTACTCTTGATGGTGAATATTGTAAGATTGTTACTCGTAGTGAGAAGGTATATACAGGTACTATTTTATGTAAGAGTGCATCAGTACATGTTTATGAGGATGCTAAATCAGCACCTCGTGATTTATCACATATGATTGTAAGAATTGATGAGGTTGTACATAATAAAGAAGATGTTAAAGCTTTAGGAATTAATAATGGTGATTATATTTGCTATGACCCTAAAACAGTTATTACACCTAGTGGCTTTTTAAAGAGTCGTTTTATTGATGATAAAGGCTCTGTATGTGCAATTTTAGCAGTTTTACAGGAAATGAAGCTTAATAAGATTAAGCCTATGTATAATACTTATGTTTATTTTGTTAATCAAGAAGAAGTAGGTCATGGTGCTGCAACAACTGATTCAGTCGTAGATGAGTTTGTAACTGTTGATATGGGCTGTATTGGTCAAGACCTTGCAGGAAATGAATATGCAGTATCTATCTGTGCTAAGGATTCAGGAGGACCATATAGCTATAATTTAACTAATAAACTTATTAATTTAGCAAGTAACAATAATATTAATTATGTTGTCGATATCTTCCCATTCTATGGCTCTGATATAGGTGCCGCATGGAGAAGTGGTGTAGATTGTGCTGGAGCATTAATTGGACCAGGTGTTCATGCAAGTCATGGTATGGAAAGAACACATTTGGATGCAATTATAAATACAAGCAAGCTTTTATATTTATATTTAACTACAAAATAGTAATTTTCTGTCAGGTATGTATTAATATACCTGATTTTTAATTTTTGCAATTTATTTGAATAAATAATAATTTAAATATTACAAAAAAGATACCAACAATAATGCTGGTACCTTATGAATTAAGATTATTTAGTTTATTTTAATATATTATTAAGTTCTTCTAAAGAAAGCCCTGTAATAAAACTGATAAATTCTTTAGTTTGACCACTTTGAAATAACTTTTTTGCTATTTCTTTCTTGTTTTCCTGAATCCCTTCAGCCTTTCCCTTAACTAAGCCTTCCTGAATCCCTTCAGCTTTTCCTTCAGCCTTTCCCTTGACTAAGCCTTCTT
>ENA-ORMR01002041-ORMR01002041.1-human-gut-metagenome-genome-assembly--contig:-NODE-2041-length-13657-cov-9.443832_pt1 | contig 13657 bp, 17 predicted proteins | sample MGYA00242107_ERZ509003 | MGnify/ENA primary metagenome ERZ509003 (study PRJEB26280, sample SAMEA2338699) | human gut metagenome | biome: human gut; feature: human-associated habitat; material: faeces... | reverse complement strand
TAATTTTTTTCATTTATTTGAAAAATATGGTTGACTTTTAATAGTTAGTCACCTTATTTCATTTTGTAACAGTTCTAAATTTTTATACAACACATATAGTAAATTAGGTGATCATATGAACTATTTAAAGAGTTTTAAAAAATATACTATTGCATTCTTAATCTTTTTAGGAATTATTTTTATATTTACTTTTTTCCTATCTATCTTTCACTATTTTGATGTCCTATCATATCAGGTGGTAGCACTTATTAAATTTATTATTTTATTAATTAGCTTCTTTGGCGGGGGATTTTTTATGAGTGTATCAGCTACTAAAAAAGGATGGTTAGAAGGGGTAAAATTTGCTTTTGTCGTTAGTATCTTTCTTCTTTTATTTCAAATACTAGGAATCGAGAAAAGTTTTCACATCAAAGATTTAATCTTTTACTTAGTACTCTTCCTCACATCTATTTTTGGTGGCATGATTGGGATTCACTTTACTTTACATGAAAAATAAAGCACATTGTGCTTTATTTTAATTTCTCAATCAGTTTTTCAAAATGCATATTATGACTTGCTTTTAATAAAATATAGTCATATTGTAACGGATGTTTTTCCATATCATCAATGTATTCCTCAATTGTATTAAAAAATAAACTGTGTTTTATTTTTTTTCTCATGACTTTTACTTCGTTGCCAATCAGTACAAAGTCAATTTCTTCTTCTTTTTGAAAAATACGAGCTAGTTTGCGATGAATTTTCTTCCCTTTCTTACCGAGTTCTAAAATATCGCCAAAAATCATACATTTGCTTCCTGGCAATGTTTTTAAATAAGCAAGGGCTGCACAACTAGACTCTAAAGAAGCATTATATGTATCATTAATTAACGTCTGATGAGAATTGATTGAAATATGTTCTAATCTTCCTTTTAATTGAAATGATGTATGATTTAATACTTCAATCATATCTTCCATGCGAACATGATACATCAAACCAACTTGGAGTGCTAAAAAAATGTTATCAAGTAGATGAACTGCACAATATGGAAGTGATACATGATAGACTTGTTTCTGTACTCTTAACACCAATTCTATGCCATCTTTCTCGTACTTGATTTGGGTATGAAATGTATCTTGATTCACAAAAATAACATCGTACTTGTTCGTTGCTTTCACTTTTTTTAAATAATGATCATTGCCATTGACAACAAGGTTACCATGATTCATTCCTTCAGTAATTTCCATCTTCGCTTTAAAAATATTTTTCTTGGTTTTTAAATAGCCAATATGACTTGTTCCGATATTTGTAATGACTGCCACATTAGGTTTTGCTAACATCGATAGACGCGCTATTTCTCCTTGGTGATTCATTCCCATTTCTAATACCAACACTTCGTGTTTTGTTTTTAATTTCAACATAGTCATAGGAACACCAATATGATTATTAAAGTTACCTTCACTTTTTAAAACAGAATATTTCTGTGATAGAAAACGAGCAATTAATTCTTTCGTAGTTGTCTTACCTACACTCCCTGTAATCGCCACTACGCTTGGTTCTATTTGTTCTTTATGATGACGGGCTAGTGTTTGATAAGCATCATTGGTATTATCGACTAAAAGAATTGGAATATCCGTTTCTATAGAGACCATCTTCGATACAATAATTACACTTGCTTTCTTTTTGACTGCTTCATCGATGTATTGATGACCATCTAATCGTTTTCCAATGAAACAAATGAATGCTTCTCCTTTTTTCAAGGTTCGGCTATCGATGGAGATGTTATATATTTTTTGATTTGTTATTTTCCCTTGAATTAATATTCCTCGTAGAAGTGATTGAATTTCTTCTACTTTCATCTTTCTCACCTTTTCTCTATGATTTCAAAAAAACTTCGAAATAATTTTTGACTCATAATATCATATGAGAAAAGTGTTTCTGGGTGCCATTGAACCCCAATAAAAAAGGAATGATTTTTATCTTCGATTGCTTCCACAACTCCATCCGGAGCAGTTGCGACAACATCTATCTTTTCTACATCTTGCACCATGTATTTATGAAAACTATTCACTTGCAATGTTTCTGTTTGTAATATTTGATATAGTTTAGAATCTGGAACTATTTGTACTTCATGGGCATATTTTTCTTTCTTCTCACGATGATTACATGGTGAATCAATCTTTTTCAATGTTCCATGAAAATAAATTCCCATTGCCTGCATTCCCATACAGATACCAAGAGTTGGTATTTGATGGTGATAACAATAATCAAGCGCAAATAAATCGTAATCCATGACTTCGTCTCCACCAGGGAAAATGACTCCTGCACATAGATTTAAAAGACAAGCTAAATCAGCCTGCTCTTCACTTGTCAATGTTGGTACTTCATCGATACGCTTATCTACATAACAAGTTGTACTAGGAGGTACAATCCCAATTGGAATTCCTCCACAAGCTACTACTACCATACGAACATGATCATACATCACAGTTACATCATTCTTCCCTCTGGTCTTTTCAGGCCTTTCCATAATTCCAATAAACGGTTTCATATGCCTCCTTTATAAAATAAAAAAAGTATTGGATTATTCCATATACTTCGTCATTGATTTCATCATCTGATTAATTTGCTTTTGGCTCGGCTTTCTACCCATCTGCATCATCATCCCTTTAATCATTTGTTCATTGATCGGTGGGTTCTTTTTGATATATTTTTTCATATATTTACGAGCCACGAAGAATCCTACTACTGCTCCAGCAATAAATCCTCCTAGCACTTTTAATAAATCCATTAGAAATGCAATCCAATCCATGCTATAACCTCCTAAATAGTATTCTACTAAAAAAACATAAAACTTTCAAGGCTTACTACAATTTATGACTTTATTTTTATATGATTCATAAACGCTTGCAAATAAAAATAATCTTTATTCTCAAAGTCACATACAAAAATATAAGGGTCCATATAATTTAACCAACGAAAGATACCGGGAATTTTTTTAGAAGTTATCATCTTTAAATAACTAGAGCGAATGAAATAAGAATCCCCTGCTATCTCATAACAGTATTTCTTTTTAGAATGTGGATACTTCATACGAAAATAGTGGCTCAAAACATCTTTTGGCCATGATTTACATAGTTGTAAATAACACGGAATACGATAAGGCGTCCATTCTTCTGTTCCTTCTAAAATACGTTTTAATAAATAGTATAATTCAAACTCCTTTCCTTTTAAATTGTAGGCAACATCCGGTCGAATTAAAAATAAATAATAAGTTCTCATACCATCACCATGCTTATTACAACATAAATATCTGTCGAAACCTCACAAAAAAAGTAGGATGTTCCTACTTAATTAATTCAATCATTCTCTTCAAAATCGAATCGAAGTCTAATTGATGAGCTTTTAATACATCATCTTTCGAACCACTCGCTCCAAACGTATCGATTGTAAATAAGAATTTATCATTATAAACAAAACGATACCAACTCAAAGAAGAAGAATATTCTAATACAAATGTCTTGATATATGGTGTTAAAACTTCCTCTTGATACTCTTTTGGTTGTTCTAAAAATTTCTCCATGCAAACCATACTAACAACACGAATATCAATTCCTTGCTCGTGATATAGTTTTTCTTTTAGACGGAGTGCCATTTGAACTTCTGGCCCAGTTGCAATTAAAATCGCATGCAATACTTGTCTTTCAGGGGCAATCACATATGCTCCAAATTGTACTTTTTCCATATCTGATGTATTGACAGTTGTCACTGGATTCTTTGATAAAATCAGAGCACTTGGTCGATTATGCTTCAATATTTCATTCCAACAACCGATTACTTCTTTCATATCACAAGGCCGATAGACATCGAGATTTGGCGTTGCACGTAATGTCGCTAACTGTTCTACTGGTTGATGTGTTGGTCCATCACTTCCAATCGTAATATCGTCATGCGTCAATATGTAAGTCACTGGTAAATTCATCAGAGCAGACATACGCAAAGCTGGTTTTAAATAATCAGAAAAAGATAAAAAGGTAGAACCATAAGGATGGAATCCCGTTAATGCTAAACCATTTAAAATAGCTCCCATCGCATGTTCACGTACCCCAAACCAAATATTCTTTCCGAGATAATGCGTTTCATTTAAAATATCAGGATAGTCTTTTAAATAAGTTTTTGTCGAAGATGCTAAATCAGCACTTCCACCAATAAGGTAATCGAAAGACTTAGCTAACTCTTCTAATACCATGTGATTCAAATCACGCAAAGCAATCTTATCTTCCGGATCAGGTAATAACCATTCTTTCTTACTTAAATCAATCGTCTCATCGCGTTTTAACAAAAATTTTAATTCTTTTGGTAATTCTTCGCCCGTCTCCTGCTGATATTGGCGGTATTCATTTGCCCACTCTTGATACTTCGCACTTGTGTGCTGTGCTAAAGATGCTGTAAACGTATTTTTCGCCCCTTCATGGACATAAAATGGAGTATCAGGCATTCTTAACTTCTGTTTTAATTGAGCCATATCTTGTTCATCTAATACTTTCCCATGAACCGCATTGGTACCTTCTAATAGAGAACCATCACCAATTTTCGTTTTAACACGAATCATCGTCGGCATTGAAGAACGTTTTGCTTTATCCAAAGCACGATCAATATCTTTGACATCATTTCCATTCGACACTGAAAGTGTTTCCCAACCACATGCTTCAAAACGTTTTAATATATCTTCGTCCAATGTGTGTTTCGTATCACCATCTAAACTTACAGAATTACAATCGTACAAAACAATGAGATTATTTAACTTCCAAGCACCGGCAAGAGAAATAGCCTCTTGGGCAATTCCTTCCATCAGATCTCCATCTCCACATAGACAATAGATATGATAGTCAAACATCTTTTCCATTTTATTCTTTTTATCAGTACGATGTATTAAAAAACGATTTTCTAATATCTTTTCTCCTAAGGCCAATCCGACTGCAGTAGCAATTCCCTGTCCTAGAGGTCCGGTTGAAACTTCTACACCTTCTGTTACTCCATATTCTGGATGACCAGGCGTTTTAGAACCATACTTACGGAATTGTTTCAAATCATCTAACGATAAATGATAACCACATAAGTACATCGTCGCATATAAAAGTGCAGAACCATGACCAGAAGACATTACAAAACGATCACGATTCAACCAGTGTGGATCATTCACATTAAAAAGTAAATGTTTGGAAAACAATGTATACATCATCGGAGCAGCATCCAGTACAATTCCCGGATGCCCACTTCCTGCCTGTTTAATCATATCAATTCCTAACGTTTTTATATTACGGATAATTAATTCTTCCATCGTCATAGAAATCCCCTCTATTCTTAAGTTTATTATAACATGTATTGATTATATTAGTAAATTGATTTCTATAGAAATTATTTTACATTCATCGCAACATATTCGCGTTCGGACTTCATCACATCCTCTTCCATTTTTTGTTGACTCATTGAACTCATATAAGTAAATGCTACAATAAAAGCTAAAAACCCAATCACTAATTTATTTTTTAATAATTCTTTCATACAACAACCTCCTCTTTCTGTCTTAATTTTACTACGAACAGTTGTTCGTGTCAAGAACAAACACAAACAAATGTTTGACTTTTTACATTTTACATGTTATACTGTATACAGGATGTAAAAGGAGGGGCCTATGAAAGAATTGACGAAACGTCAAAATGAAATCTTAAACTTCATTAAATCATATATTGTAAAGTATGGATATCCCCCAACTGTACGAGAAATCGGAGCATCATTAGGGGTATCTAGTCCGGCAACAATTCATGCACACTTAGAAAACTTAGAAGAAAAAGGTGTCATTCGTAGAAAAGAAACAAAGAATCGTGCCATTGAATTACTAGTCGATAATGAATTTGCCAAAAAAGAAGAAGAAGTGGTTGAAGTTCCATTACTAGGAAAAATTACTGCAGGAAGTCCCATTGAGGCAATTCAAAATCCAGGAGAATACTTCTCCCTACCCGCTTACTTAATTCCAAAAAACAAAGAAGTTTTTACTTTAAAAGTCAGTGGTGAAAGTATGATCAATGCCGGTATATTAGATGGCGATATTGTCATTGTCGAAAGACAAAATACAGCTCGTAATGGACAAATCGTAGTTGCCATGACGGAAGAAAACGAAGTTACATTAAAAACATTTTATAAAGAATCAAATTATTTTAGACTACAACCAGAAAATGATACAATGGATCCAATTATCTTAGACCAAGTATCTATTTTAGGAATCGCAATCGGACTATATCGTAAATTATAGTCCCTTTTTTATATTAGGAGGAATGATATGATTATCACAATGAAAGAACCAGGCATGCGCTTTGGTGCTCGTGTTGGAGCAATTATCTACAACGAAGCCCATAATAAAGTATTCATCGAAAAACAAAGAGAAAATCTCTATCGCTTCCCCGGAGGAAGGATTGACATCCACGAAGATAGTCAACATGCTATCACAAGAGAACTATATGAAGAACTAGACATCACCTTAGATTGTAAATTAAAGTATGTATTGGAAATGTTTGTAGCCTCAACCAAAACCAAATATCACGAGATAGGTTTTTATTATCTCTGTCAAATGGATGAGAAAAGGTTAAAAGAACATATGTGTTCACATGACGGGGATTCTGTATTTGAATGGATTCCAGTAGCAGAACTACATGCTTATCCAATGTTAGAAACACCAATACAAGAGAAAGTAATCAGGAACGATATCACAGATACTACTTTAGAACATATCGTTTACCGTGAATATGAATCATAGTTTTATCACTATGATTTTTTTGTAATAAAAAAGCAGTTTTAAGAAACTGCTCCAAAGAAACCTAAATAAATTAAAAATGCAAAGAAGATAATACTTACAACCCAACCGTTGATACGATCCATTTTAGTTGTCTTATTTTTAATTCCTAATGCCATGGTTGTAAATACACCACCAATTAATCCCCCGATATGAGCTGCATTATCAATTCCTGGGCTCATAAATCCAACCAATAAGTTTAAGAGAATAATCGGAATGATTTGTGAACGAAGTACTGTTCCTAAATAAACACGATAGTGATATCCAAAATATACTAAAGAACCAAGTAATCCGAAAATAGCTCCACTGGCACCAGCGCTGATTTTTAAACTACTACCAAACGAAATAGATAATAGATTACCAGCAATCGCACTCAGTAAATAAATAGCTAAAAACTTCCATTTTCCTAGAAAACTTTCTAGTTGTGGTCCAATTACATAAAGAGAATAACAGTTAACAAGCAAATGAATTATACCAATGTGAATAAAAGCACTTGTAATTAAACGGTATAATTCCCCTGCTCTAACAAGTTCTCCTAAATTAGCACCGAACTTCAAAAGTGTTGCTACATCATTAGAACCATTTCCAAATAAGTACATAGCAATAAATACAAGAACGTTTATCAAGATAAGAGCAGTTGTAACAACTGGTTTTTTCATACGGAAAACATCTTCAGCTGCTCTCGCATCTTCTTCTGACTTTTTCGTAATATCTTGTGTTAAACGCATAAATAATTCAACACCTTTTTCTTTAAACGTTGTCTGTTTTACTAAATCTGGGAAAGCTTCACAAACTACTTTATTCTTTTGTAATTGAGAAGTAGAATTCTCAAACACAGGAATACAAGCAATATGTTCAAACTTTTGTTTTTCTTTAATTAAATTGACATTATCTCCTAAATTTAAATAGAAGGAAATCATTTCCATATTCATAGAAACAGTTTTCTTTTTAATCTTTTTTAAAATACTACGAGTTTTTAATAAATCAAATTGAAACTGTTCATCATTATGAATATAATCTGTTACAATTCTAACAATTGGATAATCACTTTCTAAATTTTCTAACCAAATTTCATTTTTTGCTCCGTGTAATACAATGGGATTATAATCTTTATCAGTAATAAAATAATGTAATAATTTCATTACTAATTCATCGTTTTTGGTTTCAATGATCATTCCTTGTTCTTCCATAGTATCACCTATCTTTCTAATTGTTTTTCGATATTGATAAAACACTCTGGTAATGGACTATCAAATTCCATATACTGTTTTGTACGAGGATGAACAAATCCTAATGTTTTAGCGTGCAAACATTGACCTGTCTCATCAAATAATTTACGATTTCCATATACTTTATCATTGATAATTGGATGACCAATATAATTCATATGGACACGAATCTGATGTGTTCTACCAGTTTCTAGTTCTAATTCTACTTTTGTCGCATTTTTATATCTTTCTAAAACACGAAAATGTGTTACTGCATCTTTACTATTTTTATCAGTAACGGTCATTTTCTTACGATCTTTTAAATCACGTCCGATAGGAGCAATAATATCGCCACTATCTTCTTCTATCACTCCCCAACAAAGTGCGATGTACTTACGATGGGTTGTTTTATTTTTTAATTGCTCAGCAAGAGCCATATGTGTTTCATTGTTTTTCGCAACCACTAATAAACCCGTTGTATCAGCATCAATTCTATGAACAATCCCAGGACGGAAACTACCATTCACATCACTTAAATGTTTGGCATGATAAAGTAAGGCATTTACTAATGTTCCATGGGGATTCCCAACAGCAGGATGAACAACCATACCATTTGGTTTATTCACAACCAATAAATCATCATCTTCATAGACAATATCTAGAGGAATATTTTCTGGTTCATGACTCATTTCTTCCTCTTCTACTGCTTGGACTACAATTTGGTCTCCTACTTCTACTTGATAACTATTCTTACTTGGTTTCCCATTTACAATGACAGCACCAGCTTTAATTAACTTTTGTACTTTTGTACGACTAAAACCAGTTTGATTCATAATATATTGATCTAATCTTCCACTTTTTTCTGTGACTGTGAATTCTTCCATCCCATTTCCTCCTTCAAGAGTGCAATAACACATAAGAAGACACCAACACAAATACAAATATCGGCATAGTTAAAGATTGGCATATGAATTTGGAAGATTTCAAAATCTAAATAATCGATTACATATCCATGTATTAAACGATCCCATAGATTACCGAGAATTCCTCCAATAAATAATCCATATCCGACCTGTTCTAATGTACTATTCACACGATTCTTCATTAAACAATAATATATAATAAATAAAGTAATACAAGCAATTAAAATTAAAAAGAGACGATTGCCATTTAAAATATTAAATGCTGCACCGTAATTTCTCACATAAGTAAGGTGAAAAAAGTTTTCTATGACAGCAACACTTCTTTCCAGTGATATTACTTCATTAATCACGTATTTTATCAGTTGATCAAGAAAAAAACAAGCGAAACTAATTCCAATAATTTTTTTCATATTACCACCTGTATTATTATAACAAACTTTTTTCTTCTTTACTACACAAATTTATGATTCATATTGGGAAAAACCATTTGTAGCACTGAGCTTTCCGTCTGTATCTAACCATAACACTGCAACTCCTTGTAAATCCTCTACCATCTTTTTTCCTTGTTCTACATCCATCATATATAAAACAGTACTCAAAGTATAAGCAGTTTTAGAATCCGGGGCAATCACACTCACCTTATCTATGTGATTGGCAGGATAAGAAGTATTTGGATCGATGAAAAGATGATATGTTTTTCCATCATATTCATATCTATCGATATCACTGACATTTGTCACAATCGCCTTATTTTTTAAATGGATAATGGTTGCAACATCATTTTGATTTGGAATCTCTAAAGCAACTTTATATGCTTCATTATCAAGAGAAAGACCGACACTCGCATTTCCTCCTTCTTGAATTAAATATTGCGTAATTCCTACTTTTTCTAAATATTTAACAACTTCATCATTGGCAAATCCAAGTGGAATCTTACCGAGATCAATCATCGCATGGGTATTTTTAATTTGATTATTTCCTAATAAAACAAGTAATGCTTCATCTTCTTTTTTCCATGCATCAATTGTTTCTTGTGATGGAACTTTCTTTTCTGTTTCTAAATAACGTTCCCAACCATCGATGACAGTTCCTTGAGTGATTTGAAATGCACTATCACTTTTTTGAACCCAATTGTTACTATATTCTAACATTTGATATAACTTAGAAGGCAATGTCAGTGTTTCACTCTCTTCTTGATTATATCGAATGGTATGAACATTTACAGTATGATCGTATGCTTTATGAGCATTTGCTAATTGATGATATTGTTCGTAAATTGCTTGAATTTTCTTCCAAGCACGTTCTACTTTTTCCGGTTCATCTTCATATATTCTAACTGTAATATCTGTATCAAAATAACGATAAGTCTTCTCATATAGTTTTACTTTACTAGAAAATAGTAAGATACCTATCAATAAAATTACTAATACAAAAACAATGGACCATATTACTATATTTATTTTTTTATGCATATCATCACTACTTTCTTTTTCTTGATTGATAATCTGTTAAAAATTCATTCATTGTTTCATAATCTGTATATGTACCATCAGTATGCATCCAACGACACAATTGTAATTGTCGAAAGATACCTGTCTGATTTAACGTTTGTAATACCTCGTAGGCTTCCTTTGTAAGAGCGGCTGCAATTACTAAAAAGTCTCTCTTTTCACCCGTATATGGCGCATTAACCATCTTAAAAGCAGTCATTTGATAATCTCTTGCTAATGTCGTTAAAATCTGCTTTTGAGGAAACATAGGAGAATAAATTAAATCAGGTCCATAATCATATTCTATTTTCATTTTTAAACCTTCTAAATATGGATTGTGTTTTAACTCTTCACATAAAGCAGAATTATGATACGTATAATCTATATTTTCATATCCTACATTTAATACCACATCGTATATATCTCTATATCCAAACGGAATCAAATCTCCATCATTAGATAATAGAAAACCTAATCTACCATAAGTTCCATCTTTTTGAAATAAATTTTGCTTCATAAAATCACCATCTCTATTATAACATGGAGCAAAGAAAAACAGTAGATTATTTATTCTCTACTGTATCTAAATCCATTACTTTTTCATACACTTGTTTTAATTCTTTTCCAATTTCTTTAATATCTCTTTTCTTCGCTTCTAAATATCCTTGTTCTGTAACATCTGGTAATTGATGTTCTAATATTTTCTTAACTTTATCTTGGAATTCATCCAAAGTTTTTGCTTTATAAATATTCTTTCCATCTTCAAACCAGCCTTCATAAATTGGTATATCACGAATTAATGTCGGTATTTTACAAGCTAATGCTTCTAATAATACAATTCCCTCTGTTTCTTCATGCGTCATAAATAAAAATAAATCTGCCCCAAAATAAGCTTTTTTCAATTCTTCACGAGGTAGATATCCAGGAAAGTGTAAATTATCTAACTTCGTTGTTACTGCCTCTCTTACTGAACTTGGAACTGTATTCAAATTCGTATAACCAAACCAAATAAATTGATACTCTGGCATACGTTTAGCAAGTTCTACAAATTCTGTAATTCCTTTTCTCTCTAGATAAAGACCAACACTCATAACCACCTTATCAGTTTCTTTAAATCCAAACTTCTTTCTAAACTCTTCACAATCATGAGCACCCTTTTGATAGAATTTTAAATCAATCCCATTTGAAATAGCAACAATTGGTTTTCCTAAGTCATATCCTTCTAATAGTTTTTTAGAATAAGGTGTTGGAGTAATAATATAATCCGCAGAAGAATATAATTTCTTTAACCAAGTTTTAAAAAGCGGAGCCACTTGATTGGAAAGAATAAATGAATTACGAAAATCCTCTTCTGTCGAATGGGCGTGAAAAATAACTTTCTTACCCGCTTTTTTTGCTCTTTTACCCATTAAATAAGACTCTGGGAAAATCGTATTGATATGTATAATATCATAATCATCTTTCGGATTTAAGGTATATGGAACACCATTTAATCGCAATGCTTCTTGTTGATGAACAATCGCACGTCCGACACCACTTTTCTCGACTTCCTTCATTTTATCTGAATGTAATAATATCTTCATTGTCACACCCCCTTCTATTACTTTTTATTTTTCTTTTCTTTCTTTTCATTCTTCTTATTTGGTTCTAACACCAATTCTAAATTATACTTCTTTAATAATTCATCTAATACATCATCATTTTTTATCTGTGTTTTTATTGCCATAATATAGTCACCTATTTCATTATATCACAAAAATATTACAAATCAATTCGAACCAATATCACATCTTCGCCAATTTTTTCAATTTGTTCCCATTTTATCTCTATTTCATTTTTATTTGAAAACAAAGATACAAAAAATTTACTCTTCTCGACAATTAACTTTTCCATATTTCCATTAAATGCGTTAATAGATACATCGATAATATTACCAACTAATTTCCCATCGATCATATTTACGACATCTTTATGTTGTAGATCAGATAATCGCATGATATCACCTAATCAAATATATGCGAATCATAAATGATTATGTATAGAAAGCTAAAAAAATCAGAACAATAACATGTTCTGATTTTTGATTAACAATATCCGGCAACTCTTGGCTGGTTTTTACAATTTTTTGCCATATCACAAAGTCTAAAGCCATAGTATGCATAGTATGCTCCAAAACTTCCCATAATCAGTCCATCCGGACCTGTTTCATTAGCCCCACCAAATGGACCGTATTCCATCATAATAGAACCTGAATTTCCTACTAGGTCATAGATAGCTTCTAGCCCTGAAGCAGGGTCGTACATATCGATTTTTGCATAGCATGTAAAAGGTTGATAAGAACCGTCCTGATAATGATGCCCTCCTGCATGCATTGAAACGTTCCAATATGGAGGGGTTTTATCAATGCGAATCATAGTGGATGCTTCTGGTGAACATTTTCCATTTGACATGCAATATCTGATATAAGTTAATTCATTTCTTTCTGCACTATATGGTGTTGTTGTGAATGTATTTTTTGCTGAATTAGAATAAGTTTGCCAACTAATACTTGCATATCGATATTGCCAATATCCTACTTTTACTTTATTGTTTGGTGTCTTAACATTTAGTGAGAAATTATAATTTACCCAATTTCCATTGGTTGGATTTGTAATGATTGGGGCTTCTAATTTTTCTGTAACATGTACTTCTTGGTTAGCAGGACATGCGGTACTATTTCCAACATTATCATATACGGTTCCTGGAGAAGCTGTTTTCGTATCTGTTTCGGGATAGAATGTTTTAGTCGCATTGCCCTTACATCCTGATCCATCATCACTACATTTGCCGGTTATCGTAACTGATCCTCCGAACACCCAGTCTGAACTTCCTCCACTATTTGTACATGATGGTTTTTTACGATCTAAGCGAATTGATTGATTGGCAGGACAATTACCACTATTTCCAGCATTATCATATACCGTTCCACCTTTTCCTGCTCCAGCAGGACCTGCATTATCGAGAATCCAGTTTGTATTGGCAGCTGCATTATATGTATAAGAAATATTCCCTTTACATCCAGAACCACCTGTATCACTACATTTTCCTGTTATTGTTCTTATACCACTCGTCCATGTTTTACTTCCTCCTGTAGATGTACATGTAGGAGCGGTTTTATCAATTTTAACATTTTGACTAGATGTACAATTTGTCTCATTTCCTGCTTTATCT
>ENA-ORMR01002034-ORMR01002034.1-human-gut-metagenome-genome-assembly--contig:-NODE-2034-length-13679-cov-2.630358_pt1 | contig 13679 bp, 12 predicted proteins | sample MGYA00242107_ERZ509003 | MGnify/ENA primary metagenome ERZ509003 (study PRJEB26280, sample SAMEA2338699) | human gut metagenome | biome: human gut; feature: human-associated habitat; material: faeces... | reverse complement strand
TTCAGAGCAGTGGCAGGAGAACATGAAAAAGATTGAGAACTGCATTAACTGCGGTCGATGCAAGTCAAAATGCCCCTACGAGCTTGACACCCCCGCTCTGCTTAAAGCCAACTATGAGGACTACAAGAAGGTACTTGCCGGCGAAGTAAAGGTACAGTAATTTATATATACATTATGCATAAAGGTACAGTAATATTAAAGCCATATAGTAATGTCGTTTCAAAAGTTTATGCGTGAAAATACTTTACATTTTCAGTATTTTGGCATATAATTGATGTTATCATATAAAAATATGAAATGAGGGCGTGATTATAATGAATACTGCTTTGCTCATAAGCGAGCTTATCGAGTACGGCATTAACTGCCATCTTATAGAAAAGGAGGACGAATACGTCGTCCGAAACAATCTGATGGACATAATGCAGATTAATGCTTGGGAGGACGCAGAGTGCGCCTCACCAAGAAAAATCGACGATATTCTCAACGACATGGTAGACGACGCCGCGCAAAGAGGCGTCATTCAGAACACCAACGCCAGCCGCGACCTTTTCGATACCAAAATTATGGGTGCGCTTACCCCCATGCCTCGCGAGGTAAACAGGGTCTTTCGCGAAAAATACGCCCAGTCCCCCGCTGCTGCAACTGATTGGTATTACGATTTCAGCAAGCAGCTTAACTATGTCCGTGCGGGGCGCATTGCTAAGGACTTAAAATGGGTCTACAAAAGCGAGTACGGCGATCTGGACGTTACCATAAATCTTTCAAAGCCGGAAAAAGACCCTCGCGATATTGCCGCGGCGCGCACAAGCAATGAGGTAAAATATCCTCAGTGCCAGCTCTGCTCCGAAAACGCGGGCTTTGCCGGAAGTCTTTCCCATCCGGCAAGACAGAATCTGCGTCCTGTCGAAATGACTCTTAACGGCGAACAGTGGCAGCTTCAGTATTCGCCATACGGCTATTACAACGAGCATTGCATACTGTTTAACAGGCTTCATACACCTATGGTAATAAACCGCTCAGCTTTTATGAAGCTGTTTGACGCAATAACCCAGCTTCCGCACTACTTCTTCGGCTCGAATGCCGATCTTCCGATTGTCGGCGGCTCTATATTAACTCACGAGCATTTCCAAGGCGGAAGATATGTTTTTGCGATGGAAAAGGCGACTGTCGAAAAGAAATTTGTACTTGCGCAATTCCCCAATGTTTCGGCGGGAATTGTTAAGTGGCCGATGTCGGTTATCAGACTGAGAAGCGATGATAAGATTGAGCTTGCCAATGCCTGTGCTCACATTTTAGACGTTTGGAGAGGCTACAGCGACGAAAGCGTTGGTATACTTTCGCAGACCGACGGAGTTCCGCACAACACCATCACGCCGATTGCAAGAATGTCCGGCGAAAAATATGAATGCGACCTTGTTCTCAGGAACAATCGCACCACCGATGAAAGACCGCTGGGAATTTTCCATCCCAATCCCTCGCTTCATCACATCAAAAAGGAAAATATCGGACTTATTGAGGTAATGGGACTTGCGGTATTGCCGGCAAGACTTCAAAAGGAAATGACGCTGCTGAAAGATAGGCTCATCGCCAGAGAGGATGTAAGCAAGGAGCCTTCGCTTGCGGCTCATGCGGCGTGGGCAGACGAGGTATTAAAGCGGCATCCTGAATTTTCTTCGGATAATGCCGATGAGATAATCAAGCTTGAGCTTGGCAGAGTGTTTGAACAGGTTCTGTGCGACTGCGGTGTATTCAAGAGAGACAATGAAGGTGCGGCGGCGTTTTCAAGATTTATCGACTGCATAGGCGGAAAATAAAAGTACAAAAATCCGGCTGAAATCGGAGCTTTCTGATTTCAGCCGGATACTTTTATAATCAAACCTTACCCTTACCTTGGGCTATTAATATTCAAACCTGACCCTTTCTTCGGTATTTTTATCGAACAGGAATACCTTTGCGGGTTTTAAATCGAAGCGGACGGTATCTGCTTCGGTATCGACCTTGTTTTCCGAGCTGATTATCGAACGGACAACGTCGTTTTCACATTCGGGATGCTTTGAAACAACGCTTATATCCCTTCCCATAACGCTGACCTCTGTGAAATTGCATTCAAGTGCGCCGTTTGCATTAAGGATAAAGCCTTCGGGACGTATGCCTACATACACCTTGCCATCCCTTGCGTTTTTAACGTCAAGCACCTTTTTGCCGCCTATGTAAAGCTTCTGCTCCTTTACTTCACCGTGGAAAACGTTTATTGCAGGAGTCCCCAAAAACTTTGCTACAAACAGGTTTATCGGGTCGTCGTATACCGTCTGCGGCTTGTCTATCTGCTGGACTGTTCCCTGCTTCATAACCACGATAATATCGGAAATGCTCATTGCTTCTTCCTGATCGTGAGTTACAAAGACAGTTGTTATCTTGGTTTCGCGCTGGATTCTTCTTATCTCCTCACGGGTCTGCAAGCGCAGGCGGGCGTCGAGATTGGAAAGCGGTTCGTCCAGCAAAAGCACTCTTGGCATTTTTACAAGCGCACGGGCTATTGCCACTCTTTGCTGCTGACCGCCCGAAAGCTCGCTGGGCTTGCGCTCCATAAGACCGTCTATCTGAACAAGACCGGCAGCTTTTAAGGCGCGGCTTTCCATTTCTTCCTTGGAAAGCTTTGCTTCGCCCTTAAGGTTGCCCAGCGGGAACATTATATTCTGCTTAACCGTCATATGCGGGTACAAAGCGTAGTTCTGGAAGACAAGTCCTACTCCTCTATCCTCGGCGGGCATAGCGGTGACGTCGTCCTCCCCGAAGAAAATCTGACCGCTTGTGGGCTTTTCAAGACCGCATATCATATAAAGAGTGGTGCTTTTTCCGCAGCCCGACGGTCCTAGCAGACCTACAAGCTTACCGTCGGGTATTTCAAAATTGAAATCGTTAACAGCCACCACTTGATCCTTGGATTTTTTGCCCCTGCCCGGGAATATCTTTGTCAGATTCTTTAGCGTTACCTTCATTTATGAACATTCCTTTCAAACAGGCTGAACACGCCCTGCCTTAGAATTATCCTATAAATAATATCACGATTTATCGGAAAAGTAAATAGTTTCGGAAAATATATTGTTGTATGATAATAGAACTTGCAATTTGTGCTTGAATATGATATACTATTTTATTATTTATCTTTATTTTTTGGAGGTCTTGGCTATGACCACGCTTTTATTTAGCTTTAATATGGGCTTGCAGAAAAGATTTGCCCCCCTGCCGCTGAATTTTCATATTGTTCTCTGTCTGGCGGTGAGCGTTATATTTATTCTGCTTTATTTAAGATACCACAAGGTAAAGGACATCCTTTGGATGGTGGCTTTTGATATGATTCTTATATTGCAGTTTTACGGAGACGAAAGAACTGCGATTGTTATCGGCGTATTTGAGCTTATACTGCTTACTCTGATATTCTGGGAATACCTGAAGGAGCAAAAGGCTCTCAGAGCAAAAAAGGCTGCCGAGGCTGCTGCTGAGAAAGCCGCCGGCGATACTGCTGAAGAAGACAACCTTGACGACGTTGCAAAAGCTGTTAAGGCTGAACGCTCGAAGCTTGCGCCCGACTCGGGAACAGACATGATATCGCAGGCGTTTGACAGTGAGGATATAGACAGATGACCGGGGCGGTTATTGAGGTTACAGACAAATGATAAAGGCAGTTATTTTAGACGCAGACACCGTTACCGGAGGAGACGTTTCACTTGAAAGCATAACATCGCTGGCAGAAACCAAGGTATACGGCTTTTCAGATGATGAAAACATAATTTCGCGGATTGGAGACGCTACTATAGTTCTGACGAACAAGTGCAGAATAACGCGCTTGGTTATGGAGAAGTGTCCGCAGATAAGGTTTATCGGCGTTTTTGCGACCGGTTACAACAACGTCGACATTGAAGCCGCAAAGGAGCGCGGAATAGTTGTTTCAAACGTTCCGGGATACTCCACCGATTCGGTTGCTCAGCACACATTTGCATTGATACTTCACTACTATTCAAGCGTTGCGGCTTATGATAAAACGGTGAAGGACGGCGACTGGTGCTACTCAAAGCTGTTCTCCTATTTCAACATACCGTTGTTTGAGCTTGCAGGTAAAACTATAGGAATTATTGGATATGGCTCTATTGGCAGAGCAGTTAAAAGGATTGCCGAAGCATTTAATATGAAGGTGCTTGTTTGCACAAGGACATATCCCAAGGACGATTCGGGGATTAAGGTATGCTCTTTGGAGAAACTTTTGAGGGAGTCGGATATAGTTACTCTGCACTGTCCCTTAAACGACGGCACGAAAGAGCTTATTAACGCTTCTACCCTTTCGCTGATGAAAAAGAGTGCTATACTCATAAATACCTCGCGCGGCGGGGTTATAAACGAACGCGACCTTGCAGATGCTTTAAACAGCGGCATGATTGCGGCTGCCGGAGTGGACGTGCTTACAAAAGAACCTATGGATATGGATTGTCCTTTAAGGAATGCTAAGAACTGTTATTTCACCCCGCACATAGCTTGGGCTCCTCTTGAAACAAGACAGAGGCTTATCGGGCTGGTTAGGGAGAATGTTTCGGAGTTCATCAGTGGCAAGCCTATCAACAATGTCGCACGGTGACGGCTGAAAACCGCTTGAAAGGATTATATTGCAATGAATACATCCGGAATAAAAAGAGTTGTTATAAAGGTGGGAACCTCTACCCTCACCCACGCTTCGGGTCAGCTTAACATAAGGCTGGTTGAGGAGCTGGTTAAGGTAATATCGGACATAAAAAACTCCGGCTATGAAATCGCACTGGTTTCCTCTGGTGCTATAGGCTTGGGCGCGGCAAGGCTTGGCTTGAAGGAACGACCCAAGGACACTCCCACAAAGCAGGCTTGCGCGGCGGTTGGTCAGTGCGAGCTGATGAATATGTATGACAAGCTGTTCAATGAATACAGCATTATTGCCGCTCAGGTGCTTTTGACAAAATACGTTTTATCCGACGAAAGAAAGGACATCGTTGAAAATTCGCTTGAAATGATACTCTCAAAGGGTGCTATACCGATAGTCAATGAAAACGACGTTGTGGCTATAGACGAGCTGGAGCTGGAGGTCGGCGAAAACGACTCTCTGGCGGCAATGGTGGCGTATCTCATAAAAGCGGATCTTTTGATTATCATGTCGGATATAGACGGTATGTACGACAAAAATCCGCGGATTTACAAGGACGCCAAGCTTATTTCAAGAGTTGACGCTATCACCGACGAAATAAGAGCCGCTGCGGGCGACGCCGGAACATCGCTTGGCACCGGCGGAATGGCAACCAAGATACACGCCGCCGAAATAACCATGAGCCACGGCATTGATATGCTTATCATCAACGGAGACAGACCCAAGAATCTTTACGACGTTTTTGACGGTGAGGAAATCGGAACGCTGTTTTCGGGAAAGAAAGATTGACCTTCAGATTGGAGACAAAATGAAAATACAGATAAGCGATAATATAATAAAGCACTATCTGCAAAATGTTTACTTTATAAACGGGCATAGCTATGCGGGAAAGTCCACAATGGTCAGAATGCTTGCCGAGCGATACGATATGATTCATTGCGGAGAAAATTTTCATGATGTATTTCCCCGAAACAAACTTTCCCGTTGGAAGCAGCCCGGGTTGTGCTATTTTGATACCATGAGCGGTTGGCAGGAATGGTTGAATATGACCCCGGAAGAGCATTGGAACTGGACAGATCAAGTTTCCAGAGAATGTGTGGAAATTGAGATTTTGGAGCTGATAAAGCTGGCAGCATCCGGAAAGAAGGTTATTGCAGACACCAATATTCCACCCGATGTATTGCGCAAGATTTCGAGCTATGATCATGTTGCTATACTGCTATGTGATCCACCGGATATATGTGCAACACGATTCTTTGATAGAGACGACCCGGACAAAAAGTTTATGATGAATGAGATTAAAAAATGCCCCGATCCGGAGGCTGCTCTGAAAAACTTTAATTCATGGGCGTTATATCATCCTCCGGTGGAGATCGACTGGGAGCATACAGGATTCTTTTCCTATACCCGTTCCGATTTTGATACGGACACACGAGAAGAAATGCTGTCGGTTCTGGCAAAGCACTTTGGCTTGGAGGATAACAATTAATGGCTACTTGGATAACACACTTAATGATTGCTGATGGCATTCTTGAACACATTCCGAGCATAGACAGGCACGGATTCTGCGTTGGTAATATTGCTCCGGATTGTAACGTCGAAAATGAAGATTGGACAGCCTTTACGCCGTCCAGAGAAGTAACTCATTGGATGCAGGGCGAGCGAAAGAAAGCGTCAGACTGCGATGCTTTCTGCGATGAGTACATCTTGAAGCGTAAAGACAAAATCGAATCCGCGGAAGAATATGCGTTTCTGCTTGGTTACTACTCACATCTGATTACCGATGCGGCGTTTCAGGCTATGATCCGTAACGAAGAACGTGTAAAAGCGACTTGGATGCGCATTAAGGCTGATGATGAATTGAGTGCTGCAAGTGTCGGTATGGATGAAACGTGGGATTCGGTGAAGAGGCTCGTTCGCAAGAATGACCGGCTGCGTGAGATTTACGCAATAGAAGCTGAGTATCTGAGCGATCATCCGAACTCCGGTTATCTTACAGATATTCTTCCGCTGAAATCTTTCCCCGACTATATTGATTACCTCCCGCAGGGATGTATCGTTCGCAAGATTGGTATTATGGGCTATTTGCCGGAACCCGACAAATCAATAAATAAGTTTATCACCATATCGAAGGACGAGTATGCAAGCTTTGTAAAAGATACGATACAGCTTGTGGTAAAACAGTTTATCGAAAAGAATTTGGTGTGAGAATAATATTTTTCAAAAATCGAGGGAAAATACAAAGTTTGAAAGCTTGTGTTTTATAACAATGAATTTGTGCCTTTTGCGCCAAGCGACAAAAACAGAACAAATTTGAGTTTTCATGAAAGGAATGGTCACATTATGGACTTTGCACCCAGCGCCTTTGAAATACTTGGTGAAAACGCTAAAGCAGCTAAAATTGAGCTTGCCTGCTCGTCGATTACCGCACGAAACGCGGCGTTAGCTGAAATTGCCGATTCATTGGAGAAGTACAAAAGAAACATTCTTGAACAGAACCGCATAGACGTTAAGAACGCGGAAGCCGCCGGAATAAAGTCCTCACTTGTAGACAGACTTTATATGAACGAAAAGCGGATAGAGGGCATTGCCGACGGCGTGAGAAAAATTATCGCTCTGCCCGACCCTATCGGCATTATCGACGGCGGAGAGATACGTCCCAACGGTCTTAGAATAACCAAGCTGAGAGTTCCGATGGGCGTTATCGGAATCATATACGAAGCGCGCCCGAACGTAACCGTTGACGCGGCTGCGCTATGCATAAAATCCGGAAACGCCGTAATCCTTCGCGGAGGAAAGGAAGCCGTTTATTCCAACACCGTGTTTGTAAATATCATGCGAGAGGCATTGGAAAAGGCAGGACTTCCGGCGGACAGCGTTCAGCTTGTTTCCGACACCACCCGTGAAACCACAAACATAATGATGAAGTCGAACGAATACCTCGATTTGCTTATCCCGCGCGGCGGCGCAGGTCTTATAAACGCCGTTGTTCAGAATGCTACGGTTCCGGTTATACAGACCGGCGTTGGCAACTGCCACATTTATGTTGACAGCGCGGCGAACATCCCCATGGCTCTGGACATTGTGGACAACGCCAAAACCTCGCGTCCGGGCGTATGCAATGCCGCCGAAACCCTTTTGGTTCACCGAGAGGTGGCGGAGGAATTCCTGCCCAAGCTTAAGAAAAGGCTGGATAAATCTAAGGTTGAGCTTCGCGGGTGCGAAATAACCAAAATGATTTTAGGCGACAGCGTAACACCGGCTTCCGAAAGCGATTACAGCGAGGAGTTTTTAGACTACATTCTTGCGGTGAGAGTTGTTGACAACATCTACGACGCCATTGAGCATATCCAGAAGTACTCAACAGGTCACTCCGAGTGCATTGTAACCGACAATATCGTTGCCGCGGAGGAGTTTCAGCGCAGAATCGACGCAGCGGCTGTTTATGTAAACGCTTCAACAAGGTTTACAGACGGCTATGAATTCGGTCTCGGCGCGGAAATCGGAATATCTACGCAAAAGCTTCATGCAAGAGGACCCATGGGTCTTAAAGAGCTTACGACCTATAAATATCTTATAAACGGAAACGGTCAGATAAGAGAGTAAAATATCTTGTTGGCATATAAGAGCTTCGATTATGACAGTTCAACGCGAAAGGCAGGGCAAAAGCTATGAAGAAAAAGAAACACGCAAGGAATCCTTCTGACTCAGAAAACAAAGCAAACGCTGTTGCTGAAAGCAGCGCAGAAGCTGTCGCCGAAAGCAAGCAGCAGCCGGCTGCTGCTAATTCGGGAACAGAAGCAGATGGAAAGGACGATTTTGCTCAGGCAGTATCCACCCTTGCCGACGCTACCGGAATCATATCCGTAATTCCTCCGAAGGAAGAGAATAAGGACGGAAAACAGGAAAACGTCAAAAAAGAAAAAGCGCCGAAAAAGCACGACAAGCCGGAGCATGACGATCAGCTTAAGGAAATGATTGACGACGCTTTGGATGAAAATGTTGAGAATCTCGGCATTCTGGACGACAGCTCATCGCAAAGTTCAGGTATAAGCCTGAATCAGATTCTTACAACGCTGTTTGGTCTTTTTGTCATAGGCTTTGCAATATTCGGCATTATCTCTGCCGGAATAAAAATCAACGACTATATGGAATACAAAAAGTCGAATATCGAGCGCATTCAATACTTTGAGCGGCTGGTGCTCCCCCTTTCCGCCTGCGACGCGCCTACGTTTGAAAACGTTTCGGCACTGAACAACGACGTTATAATCTCCGCCGCGTGCTGGGATATAATTCTTTCTCCGTCGGCTTCATATGTTCCCGAAAACGGAAACTACAAAATATCATATCTTGATGTGGACATAAGAATCAACAAGCTTTTCGGAAAGGGTCTTACATATACTCACACAACGGTCGGCGATGAGGAGCTGATGTTTGTATATGACGAGGAAACCGGAATGTACAGCATTCCGACAACTCCGCGAACGCTTGCCTACTTTGCCAGCGTTGACGAGCTTGTTCCCACCGAAAACGGATACATCCTTACGGTCAGCTACAAAACACCTATAACCAACTGGATATCTACAAGCGCTTTGCCTGACAAGATTATGACCTTTACAGTAGTCGGAAACGGTCTTACTTACAATATTTCCTCTCTTGAGATTAAGGAGATATCAAATACTCAGGAACTTTGATATGATATAATTACATCCCCGAAGGATTGCTTCTTTCGGGGATGTATTTTTGTGTTTTATTCTATGCCGTTTGATTTTACGATTTCCACACCTGTAAAGTATTTTTTCAGTATCTCCTCGTATCCGGATCCGCGCTTTGCCATTTCATTTGCACCATATTGCGAAAGTCCCACAAGATGTCCTACTCCGCTGACTTTGAATGTAAAGCTTTCAAACTTTTCAGAGTATTTAAAGGTGAATCTTGCGGACGGAAGACCCAAAAGACTTGCAAAATCGGTTCCGCTGATGGTATGCTCGCCGTCTAAAATAAGCTGTTTGACATATCCTGTGTCGTTTATCTCGCTTATAGCTATCCAGTCTTTTGCTTCACCCATAAGCGTTATTGAGGGCTGAGCCATTGCAAGCCGTGCAAAAAGCTCATCCTTTAAATACACCGCCTCGGTAACATATCCGGAATCATATTCGCTTTCAACCGACAATAAATACGGAACATCCTCGCCCAAAACCGTTTTTGCGCTTTCAGTAACTCCACCGCAGGAGAAGCAGTACGCCGGAACTATCGCTCTGCCGTCGCATGCAAGGTATTCGCCTTTACACGATTCTATTGCGCTTTGCACCTTTGTTTTATATTCTGGAAGTTGTTCTGAGTAAAGCTCGTCCGCTTCGTCCTGCCAGACAAGACGAATATATTTTTGACTGTCTGTGCTTATGTCGCATCCTTCAATATCTGCATCGGGCGAATATATCGACCTCATTCTTTTTCCCAATATATAAGTATACATAAGCACGCACTGAGCTTTTAGCAGCTCGGGTTCAGCTGTCGGAGATATTGCACCGAGCATGGCAGCGCTTAAAAAGTCCTCGATTGTAACGCTTAAAGCTTCCCCGCTTTCTACGTTATATATCTTAACTGTATCTATAAACTTGCAGTTCATATCGTCCTGCATAATTGCCATTGCCGCGACTGCGTCGGTTATATTTTGTGGAGCCACCGTGCCGTCGTCGCTTTTTACGGACATAATTGCGGGAATCAGCGGAATTAATATCAGCGCCGCTGCCACAAGTGCCAAACCCTTCATAAAGTTTTTCATTACAACATCCCCTTTAAGCTTCTGAGAGGATTATACTATCATCACACGGACTAATATGTCAAAAAAGAGGATGTGGATTTTTGCATTTATATTAGAGCTTTAGACAAAGAAAAATGAGTGCAAACGAATATAATAAAAATCAGAACTTTTTGCTTATTAGCTATTGATTTTTTCTTAAGATTGATGTATAATAATTCTATACTTATTTCTCGTTAAAAAGTGTCTGCAAAATCGCTGCAAAATCTATAATATAGTGATTTTGTGGTGATTTTACAGTAATACTTTTACAAGAAATTAGTATTACGATTAGTTATTGTCCTTGAATATATCTTCGTCCCAGAATCTGGGGTAAGATTTTGCGACACATTCCGCGCCGTCTATTACAACATCTTCCGTACAGATTGAAGCCGCCAACGCTGCCGACATTGCAATTCTGTGGTCGTTGCAGGAATCCACTTTGCCGCCCTTCAAGCCGCCTGTGCCATGTATCACAATTCCCTCCGGAAGCTCGCAGGCGTCACCGCCGAGAGAGTTTATAAGCGCGCAGGTGGTGGCGATTCTGTCCGACTCCTTTAATCTTAGCCGTCCCGCGTTTACAATATGCGTCTCGCCCTGCGCCGCAGCAGCCACAACGCATAGCGGCGGAATGATATCCGGTATCTGCGAAGCGTCGATGGTTATACCTGTAAGGCTTCCCTTTGAGACGGTTATTCCCCGCTCACATGGGGTGATATTCGCGCCGAACTGCGATAAAAGCTTTAATATCTGCTTGTCCCCTTGATTCGAGCTTGGATTCAGCCCCGAAACGGTTATGCCCTTTTCGCTGAACGCTCCCATGCAGAGGAAAAATGAAGCACTTGAATAGTCCCCCTCGACTATGCATCTTCCGGGAAGATTGGGCTTCTGCAAGCCGGGGATATGGTAGGTCCAGCCGGTTTTATCGTATCTCAGACCGGCAATTTTCATAGCGTCCTCGGTCATTTTGATATAGTTTTCCGACTGAACCTCGCCGGTAACGGTAAGGGTCGAATCCTCCCCGACAATCGGCAGTGCCATTAAAAGACCGGATATATACTGCGACGAAACGTTGCCGGCAAGCCTGTATTCCCCGCCGGAAAGCCTGCCGGTGCAGGTAATGGTTTCATCTGTTTTTTCTATTTTCATTCCGTGGCGGATAAGCTCGCCGTCGAGCGGTGCTAACGGACGGTTTATAAGCCTTCCCTTTGGGAAAAACTCCGCGTTCGCGCCCAGAGCGCCCACCAGCGGAAGCAAAAATCTTAAGGTGGAGCCGCTTTCTCCACATTCCAGCCGGCAGACGCCCTTTGGAATCTTCCTTAACGGGAACACCGAAATCACTTTGCCGTGGATATTAATCCTTGCGCCCAAGGCGTTAAGGCAGCTTACGGTCGCCTCGATATCTTTCGAGATGCCGTCGCAGATGATATTGGTTTCGTCCTCTGCCAGCGCAGCGATTATCAACGCTCGATGTGCCTGCGATTTCGAGGACGGCACCTTTACTATGCCGCTTCTTTGACCGGATTTGATGGTTTTAATCATTTTGCAATTCCTTTCGCGCGGCTCAGATTCCCGCTTTTATCCATTCGTACAGCTCAGCTTTCGGGATTTTTTTAAGCTCCGCGTGACCTATTGCTGTGGGTACAACTATCGTTATGCTGTCGTCGTCCGCCTTTTTGTCGGCTAAAGCCGCGCTGTAAAGCTGTTCGGCGGAAAACTCGGTTTCAGTTGGCAGACCGTACTGCTTTATCAGCGAGAGTATCTCTCCCAAATCATTATCGGAAAGATATCCCATTTTATTCGCCGCGCGGGATATCACCGCCATTCCTATTGCAACGCCCTGACCGTGCAGAACCTCAAAGCCCGAGCAGGCTTCTATAGCGTGACCGACGGTGTGACCCAGATTGAGTATCATGCGCGCACCGGTGTCCCGCTCGTCGCAGGCTACAACATCCCGCTTCATTTCAACGCTTTTGGTTATGACATATTCAAGCTGAGCTTCGACATCCCGCTCACTGAGTCTTTCAAAGAACTCACCGCTTCCGAAGACGGCGTACTTTATCACCTCACCGCAGCCGCATAAAAACTGCTCCTGCGGAAGGGTTTTGAGCGTGTCGGGGTCGCATATCACCATAGACGGCTGGTAAAACGCTCCCACCTGATTTTTGCCGTGTTCTAAATTGACGGCTGTCTTTCCCCCGACCGAGGAATCCACCATCGCAAGCAGGGTTGTTGGGATCTGGATAAATCTTATTCCACGCTGATAGGTCGCCGCGGCAAAGCCGGTAAGGTCGCCGACAACTCCCCCGCCGAGAGCGGCAAGGCTGTCGCTTCGGGTGAAGCGGTTTTCAAGCAAAAATTCCAGAAGCTCGGTGTATACCTTTATTGATTTTGATTTCTCACCGTGCGGGAAAACAAAGCTCAGCACGCGGAATCCCGCGGCTTCAAAGCTTTTCATCACTCTTTCACCGTAGATGGGAAATACGTTATCGTCCGAAACTATGCATATGGTTTTTCCTTTGAGTACCGCCCCCGCAAGCTCTCCGGCACGGTCAATTATGCCATGCTCAATAAGAACGTCGTATTCAAGCGAGGCGGTTATGTGAACGGTTGTCATCTGCCGTCTACCTCCTCTTTAATACGCTTACCGTCGGCAAGGAGCTTTATGAGAGCTTCGCTGTCGCTGTTATGAATCGCCTGCTTGTACTCCGAAAGGCTGCTGATTATCAGGTCAAGTTCCTTTTCAAGGTTGTCCTTGTTGTCTATAAACAGCTCAGCCCACATTTCGGGATTCAGCCACGCCACCCTTGTCATATCCTTGTAGCTTCCGGCGGAAAATCCCTTATGAGCCATAGCTGTCGGGCTTTTTATATATGCGTTGGAGACTACATGGGCAAGCTGGGAGGTATAAGCGATTATGCTGTCGTGGTCAAACGGAGACGTCTCTACGATTTTACCGAATCCCATGTCTCTTGCCAGAGTTTCAACAGTCAGGACAGAGTTTTTGTCAGTTTCCGGCAGAGGCGTTACGATAAAATTAGCACCGATAAACAGTGAGCCGTCTGAAAAATCAAAACCGAAACGCTCTTTGCCTGCCATAGGGTGAGTGCCGACATAATTTACGCCATGTTCAGCGGCAAGTTTTGTCATATTGATCGTCATCTGACCTTTTATTCCGCATACATCAGTAAGTATACAGCCCTTTTTGAACTT
>ENA-ORMR01002025-ORMR01002025.1-human-gut-metagenome-genome-assembly--contig:-NODE-2025-length-13750-cov-2.898065_pt1 | contig 13750 bp, 16 predicted proteins | sample MGYA00242107_ERZ509003 | MGnify/ENA primary metagenome ERZ509003 (study PRJEB26280, sample SAMEA2338699) | human gut metagenome | biome: human gut; feature: human-associated habitat; material: faeces... | reverse complement strand
CGGCTGAAACCGGAACTGCTGTAAGACGATTGCAGAAAAAAAAGCTGCTTCATCTTCCGAAAAGGGGGAGTGAAGCAGCGTTTTTTGTATGGGGGATAGGAAAAAGTCTGAATAAACCTATTGATACGGTATGAATATGGGTATATAATGGATGAAATTACAATTCAGATTCACAGATTCTGGAAAATCAGGGAAGAAAAAGGAGAAAACAGATCATGAGTGAAATTACAAGAGACGAGGCGTTTGCCTTATTAAAAAAATACAACAAAGATCCCTTCCATATTCAGCATGCGCTTACCGTAGAGGCCGTGATGAAATGGTATGCAAGAGAGCTTGGCTATGGGGCAGAAGAGGAGCACTGGGGTATTGTCGGACTGCTGCATGACATTGATTTTGAATTATATCCGGCAGAGCATTGCCTCAAAGCACCTGAAATGTTAAGAGAAGGTGGTGCAACGGAAGAAGTGATCCACGGCGTGGTTTCCCACGGCTATGGCATTACCGTAGAGTGCGGCACGACCCTCGATGTGGCACCGGAGCATGAAATGGAGAAGGTACTGTTTGCAGCGGACGAACTGACAGGTCTCATCTGGGCAGCTGCCCTGATGCGTCCTTCAAAGAGCACGAAGGATATGGAATTAAAATCCTTAAAGAAAAAGTATAAGAGTAAAGGCTTTGCGGCAGGCTGCTCCCGTGAGGTGATTGAACGCGGTGCTGAACAGCTTGGCTGGGAGTTAGACGAACTTCTCGCAAAGACCTTACAGGCAATGGCTGCAGCTGAGTATGAAATTCAGGGTGAGATGGAGCATAATGCGGAATAATCAGGACGATAAAAGGATGCTGATGAATTGAAGGAGAGCCGTTATGGCGATGGAGAATGAAAGAAAAGTCATCTGTCCAAACTGTGGGGGTGAGTTTAAGGAACAGAGTGCCAAGTGTCCATACTGTGGCACAATGTATTATCCCGGTGCGGAGGAGGAGTACTTAAAGAAACTGGAGCATGTCCGTACGGATCTGGAAGATCTGGGAGCAGTACCGGAACAGGAAACAGTGAAAGCCATTAAGAAGCGGGCAGGATGGGTAATAAAGCTTGCCGTAGCTGCAATTATCGTGATTGTTCTTGGTGCAGGCTTTCTGGCGTGGAAGAACCGGGAAGAACCCTATGATGCGAAGACACAATACCTTTGGAGACAGGAAAATTATCCGAAGATGGAAGAAATGTTTGCGAATGAACAGTATGCAGAGCTGTATGCCTTCATCGAACAGGAAACTGCCAATGGGATTTATCTGTCAGACTGGGAACACTGGTCATTTATGATGGTCTGGGGGATCTGTGACACGGCAGAGGAATGTCTTGAAAGGGAAGCCAATGGAGAAATTCTCAAGGAATATCAGGAAACCCTGCTTTTAAATGACTACTGGATTTTAAAAGGAATTTCCTATTCGGTACTGCTTTCGAAGGAAGACCGGGAGCAGCTGGAACCCTTCCGGGAGCAGGTACTTGCAGACCTTGAGGGCCGTTGGGACTTTTCACAGGAAGATCTTAAGAAGTTTGAAGAGGAAGTGAAAAGCAACTACGGATATCCAAAATATGAAACCTGTGAAGCCTATATTAAAAAATGGATGAAAGGAAAATAGATACGTGAACTGTAAATACTGTGGAGGAACATTATCGTTAGAGGATCATTTCTGTCCGCATTGTGGAAAACCAAATGAACATGCAAAACAGCATGCAAAGGACATGGAGGCTTATAAAAGCCGGTTTGATACGACACAGGGCGAAGTATATAAAGTAACAAGGAATTATAGTGAGATCACGGCTCATGCAGTTATTATCACAGTGCTTGTGGTGCTCATTCTGGTGGTTTTATTTGTGACAAGAAGTGCCTATGCAATTAAGAGAAATATCCACGATCTGCAGTCAAAAAGGTATGAAAAGGAATATACTGCAACGATGGATCAATATCTTGAAGAGGAGGACTATCTTGGGTTTCATGCCTTCTGTGAAGCCCGGGATATCCGGGTCTATACCGAAGGCTATGAAAGCTATGCGGTCATTATGAGAGCAGCAGACCATTATGCCTACATCTATGATAATCTGTTCGAAATGATGGAGGCTGAGGCCGAATCACTGAAGGACAGCCGGATTGAATCTCTCGCGACCTATTGCGATAATTTTGCCAAAGCAAGGGAAAATATGGATTCCTATCCGGTTGATGAAGCGTACACGGAGCAGGTGCTTCAGAGAATGGAAGAGGATGTGGAAGCACTTCTACGGGCTTATCTGGGACTTACGAAGGAAGAAGCGGAAGGCTTTTCAAAGCTAAGCAAGGCACAGAGAATGGTTTTACTGGAACAGAAGTATGAGGAGATGGGATATGGCACAAAAATTACAGAATAAGCTGCGGATTGGGCGGCAGCAGGGGATCCTGCTTATTATGAAGGGTGTGATCGGTATTCTCTGTATTATATTGCTTGCTTCAACGGCTGTGATGATTGAGAATTTACATGATGCCTTTACAAACCGGATTTCAGAGAGCACCTTAAGGAGCCGTGTGGAGTATGGAAACTATGCGACCTTAGTAGATCACTATCATCAGAATGTGGCAGCAGGCATAACCGGAAATAAGGAAGAGAAGGAATATTACGGAGTGGCGAAGTACTATGAGGCGGCGAGCTTCTATAAGGCCTTTTCCACGGTAGGAGATACCGGGCGGGCAGCACGGGAGAAGCAGAAGATGGATGCCGCTTATGAAGAAATGGGTGGCTGGCAGATTGCAAAGGAAGCCATTGACGCAGAGCTTTTAATAAATGCATTCCAATAGGGACGTTCCAATAGATGCTCCAATAGAAAATAGAAGCGGCAAGAAAAGATTTGCCATATCAGGTATTGTGTATTATACTGTATCTATTCAGGGTGATACCGGTTTGAACTGACTGGTTCTGAATTGGAAGATCATGTGATATAGTAGTTAAGGAAAAGATGAGGAGGAATAACAAATGAAATCATGTCCAAAATGTGGTGCCCAGATGGAAGATCAGGCAGTATTCTGTGCAAATTGCGGTGCGAATTATAATAACCCATATGGTGCGGCAGCACCGGTAGTACCGGAGTGGGATCATACGGCAGAATTTGATCCCAAGGATGTGTCTGATAACAAGGTCATTGCAATGCTTGTTTATCTGTTAAGTGTGGTTGGTATTCTGATTGCGTTACTCAGCCAGAATTCTCCGTATGTTTCATTCCATGTGAGACAGGCGCTTAAATTCCTTGTGGTTGAGACACTGGTTGGTATTGTGACTGCCATTCTTTGCTGGACTGTGATTGTTCCGATCGCAGCAGGTATTTTCTATGCAGTACTCTGGGTAGTAAAGATTATCTGTTTTGTTTCTATCTGCAAGGGAGAAGCGAAGGAGCCGGTGATTATCCGCAGCTTTACCTTCTTAAAATAATGGATCGGCAGAGAAGTTAACAAAGATGATGCAGAAGGGCCTGCGCAGTGCAACAGGCTCTTCTTTACAAGGTGACACATTACTACGCTAATGTGGAGAAGCGCCCCAAATCATACAAAAGTGAGGAGAAGATATGAATACAATTACCTTTATTATGATTGCTACCATCGTAGTATATTTACTTGGTATGCTGGCAATCGGATTTATTTTCAGTAAGAACAATAACGACAGCACCGATTTTTACTTAGGCGGTCGTAAGATGGGTCCTCTGGTTACTGCAATGAGTGCAGAAGCCTCGGATATGAGCAGCTGGCTGCTCATGGGAATTCCCGGACTTGCGTACTTTAGCGGTATTGCAGAACCTTCATGGACGGCAATCGGCCTTGGAATCGGAACCTGGTTAAACTGGCTTCTGGTTTCGAGAAAGCTGCGCCGGTATTCCAGCAACATCAACGCAATTACCATTCCGGAGTTTTATTCCAAGAGATTCCATGACAAGAAGAATGTTCTGAATGCGATTGCTGCGCTTGTGATTATTGTATTCTTTATTCCTTATACCGCATCCGGCTTTAAAGCATGCGGAACGTTGTTTAACAGTCTGTTTGGTGTGGATTATACGGTGGCAATGATTATTTCAGCTATTGTTATTGTAAGCTACACAATTATGGGTGGTTTCAAGGCTGTTTCCACGACAGACCTTGTACAGAGTATTGTAATGACTATTGCACTTGCCGTTGTATTGGGATTTGGTATCCATGTGGCAGGGGGGATGGGAGCTGTCATCTCCAATGCGAAGGAAATGCCGGGATACCTCACCATGTTTGCATCCCATGTCAGAGAGACGAACAGTTCTACCCCTTATAGTGCACTGACGATTGCATCGACACTGGCCTGGGGACTTGGTTACTTTGGTATGCCGCATATTTTAGTCCGTTTCATGGCAATTGAAGATGAGAAGAAGCTTGTTTTATCCAGAAGAATTGCAACGATCTGGGTGGTAATCGCAATGTTCGTAGCAGTTCTTATCGGACTTGTCGGTTATGGCATGACATGCGCAGGTGCGGTAGAATTTCTGGATTCTCCGAGCCGCGCAGAAGAGATTATTATTAAGATTGCAAACTTAATCAGCCAGCATGGTATTCTGGCAGCAATTGTAGCAGGACTGATCCTTGCAGGTATTCTGGCAGCAACGATGTCTACCGCAGATTCCCAGATGCTTGCAGCAGCATCCTCGGTATCCCAGAATATCATTCAGGATTTCTTCAAGGTAAAGCTGGATGAAAAGAAGAGTCTGCTCATTGCAAGAATTACCATTGTGGCAATCAGCTTAATTGCCTTATTTCTTGCAAGGGATCCGAATTCCAGTGTATTCCGTATCGTAAGCTTTGCATGGGCGGGATTTGGAGGTGCATTCGGAGCTGTTACGCTCTGCTCCCTGTTTTGGAAGAGATGTAACTTTCAGGGTGCACTTGCCGGAATGATCAGTGGTGGTGTGATGGTATTTGTATGGAAATATCTGGTGGCACCTCTGGGTGGCGTGTTTGGTATCTACGAGCTGTTGCCGGCATTTATCACTTCCCTGATCTTCACGATTGCGGTAAGTCTCCTGACCAAGGCGCCGGAAGAAGCCATTGTAAAGGAATTTGAAGAGGCTTCTGTAAAATAATTGTAACATTTTCAATTGTTAATTCTTTCTTAAAATGCTCCTGTGACATTGACAGGAGCATTTTATAGCTTTACAATGGAATCAATGCTCATAATGGGCGTTGTAATAATTTTGAAACATTTCGTACCAAAGATTGATATGTGGGGAATGGTTCAGGGAGATTTCAGAGTAATGAAGAAAAGAAAGAGGAGCCGGATCATCTGGACAGTTCTGTTCTGGATGATATTTCTGGTATCGGTTGCTACAATTGTATATTTGTCGTTTCAGAACGGAACGAGCTCTGCGGAGCTTGGCAGTGATGTAATTGAGAAGCTTGCCGCCGAGTACTATGAGAAGGACACCGTTTCAACGACAGAGCTCTATAAGTTCACTTACTATTTCCGGCAGATGGGGAGAACGATTGCGTTCTTCATCATTGGTATTTTAGGAACGGCGACCATTCATCTGTCTTCCGAACGGCTTCCATGGATTGTAAAGTCGGTTCTGTCAGCAGGAATCCTGCTGGTGATTGCATGGGTTACAGAGAAATGTAAGATTTACCTTCCTACCAGACATTACAGCCAGGATGAGATGATGATCAGTATGGCAGCGTCAATGCTTGGGTTTTCCATCGTTTCACTGATTACACTGATTTACAATCTGATTCACCATATGTCACACAGAGACTTGTCCAATAAAAGAATCCCTTCCTCCCAGCATGGTTAAGCCGGGATGAAGGGATCCTCTGTTTTTAAAAGAGTGTTGAAATTATTATTCCAACATCTTAGCGGATTTCTCCGTCATATTTTTCTTCACAGTATTTGCAGCGGTAGATTTCTTTTTCCTCATCAGCCAGAACGAATACATGAGGAAGTCCCTGCTCGATGGAAGTGATGCAGCGGGGGTTCTTACAGTGGATGACATTGCGGATTTCCTTCGGAAGCTGGAGCTCCTTCTTGGATACAATTTTGCCGTCCTTGATGACATTTACTGTGATATTATGGTCGATGAACGCCAGAACATCCAGGTCTAACATATCAATATCACATTCCACCTTCAGAATGTCTTTTTTCCCAAGCTTGTTGCTGCGGGCGTTCTTAATGATGGCCACGGTGCAGTCCAGCTTATCCAGTTGTAGATGATGGTAAATCGCAAGACTCTTTCCTGCTTTAATATGATCTAATACAAATCCTTCTTCGATCTTTCCTACATTTAACATGAATTTGTCCTTCCTTTTCTGAGTGATTAATAAATTTGCAGCTATTCAGAGTCATACAAATTGTGCCAATATAGACGGCGAATGCCTGCATTCGTAAGACCATTTGGCATAATTTATATGACGAAGTAACCACATGAGGTAAACTACGCTGCGTCAGCAGCGGTTTTACGAATGGTGGGCTGAATAGCTTCGTTTACACATGAATTTCAAGCAGTGTCAGAATTAGCGCCATGCGGACATACACGCCGTACTGCACCTGCTTGAAATAAGCTGCTCTCGGATCATCGTCCACCTCTACCGAAATTTCATTGACACGCGGCAGGGGATGAAGTATCAGCATATCAGGTTTAGCGAGTTTCATTTTGGCTTTATCCAGAATATAGAAGTCTTTCAGGCGGACATAATCTTCTTCGTTGAAGAAACGTTCCTTCTGGACTCTGGTCATATAAAGGATGTCCAGATCCTGCATTACATCATCTAATTTAATGACTTCCTTATAAGGAATGTTCTTTTCCTTCAGCAGATCGGTAATGTAATCCGGAATGCGAAGCTCCATTGGAGAGATGAAGATGAAGTTGATATTTTCGTAGCGCATGAGTGCGTGGATCAGGGAATGCACGGTACGGCCGAATTTCAGATCCCCGCAAAGACCGATGGTAAAGCTTCCAATCGATCCCTTTAAGGAACGGATGGTCAGCAGATCCGTGAGCGTCTGTGTCGGATGCTGGTGTCCACCGTCACCGGCGTTAATAACCGGGATGGAAGAGTGGCTTGCAGCAACCATCGGGGCACCTTCCTTGGGATGGCGCATGGCACAGATGTCCGCAAAGCAGGAAATAACGCGGATGGTATCGGCAACACTTTCTCCTTTGGTTGCAGATGAAGAGTTGGCATCGGAAAAGCCGAGCACGCTTCCACCCAGGTTCAACATTGCGGACTCAAAGCTTAGCCGGGTACGGGTACTCGGTTCATAAAAGCAGGTTGCCAGTTTCTTTCCTGCGCAGGCATGGGCGTACTTGTCCATGTGATGCTCAATATCATTGGCCAGATTGAAGATCTGGTCGAGTTCTTCCACACTGAAATCCAGAGGGCTCATTACATGTCTCATAGGGTTCTCCTTTTTGATTTGTATATTTTCTTTCGTTACTGCTGTAAAAAAACAAATGTCTGACTGCACAGCTGCCTGTTTCCTGTACATCGGTACATCATGAAAAGGGTCGAAGAGAAATCTCTTCGACCTTAGTTTACGTTTAATGGATAAACGATAATAAATCCGCTACCGGCTTACGTTTGGGAGCAGCGGGTTCTTCGTCAGGATATCCGACAGCAATTAAAGCAGCTACTTCCTGATTCTCAGGAATCTCTAAAATAGAAGCAACCTTCGCATCATCAAAGATACCAAGGATGACAGAACCAAGTCCCTGTTCGTAGGCAGCCAGACAAAAACTCTGGGAAGCTATACCGGCATCAAACATCTGCCAGCGGTCACCTTTTGATGTTGTGAAAGAACCATCTCTTTCATAACCACTGCGGCCTTTGATATAAGTTAAGACCATCAGTACGGGAGCATTTTTGATGATGACACCATTGTTGGCAAACATTTCTGCACAACTGTCAGCAATTTGTTCCTTCTTTTCACCGTCTACTGCGATATAACGGGTGATCTGGGTATGCTTCCAGCTTGGAGAATAAGAAGCAGTTTCAACGATCCCGGACAGAAGCTCTCCGGATACCTTCTGATCCTTAAATTTACGGATACTGCGACGTCCTTTAATACATTCCTTAGCGGTCATATTCACACTCCTTTCGTCAATAAAACCGACTCACATATTTTTTTTATCATAGCATATAGAGTAAAGACTTTCAACGAGGAAAAAAAGTTTTTATAGTTTTTATGGTTACGGTTTTTATGAACGATATACGGGGAAATAATTGCAATCTGGTGGGGGATATGCTACCATTCAAGAGGATGTAACAATTCTAAGTTATGCGGATTGCCTGCCGGAATTCCTGTATTTGGGCAGAATAGGGGCAATTACCGTTACAGAGAAGAAAGGCGGATTGAAATATGGCAGAAATGATGAGCGAAGATCAATACATGGAACGCAAAAGATGGGTCTTTTTAGGCCTTCCGTTTACTTTTACCACATATCATGTTGCAGAGAATGTAATCACCATCGACAGCGGATTTTTCCGTAAGGTGGAGAATGACTGCTATATGTACAAGGTACAGGATGTGGAGCTGGTAGCCACTTTTTTTGAAAGAATTGCCGGTCTTGGAACGGTAATCTGCTATACCGGAGATACCACACATCCGAAGCTTATGCTGGAGCATATTAAGAATGCGAAGACCATTAAGAACTATATTCTGGAGGCATCCGAGAATGCCCGTATGAAGAGACGGACCCTGAACACCCTGAATATCGGTGCGGAAGCAATGGATGATATGGACGGGGCAGGCCTGGATGAATAAAATATTGGGCTTTACAGGGAAATGCATAAAAGAGTTCGCTTTTAGCGGACTCTTTTTGGATAAGTGCGCCCGGCGGCGCTTATTTTTAACCGGTTATTTTAAGATCTGGTATTGAGCAGCTTTTCGTAGATTAATCCTACAACGAACCAGCAGGGAAAGAAGTCTAACCGGATGACCCTGCCGATCTGCCATCTGTTCTTTACATAGTCCCAGGGGCAGATATTGTGTCTTTTAAGAAATTTGCCGGAGAAAAATTCCGCAGCGAAGATCAGGATGGCATAAATTGTGCCGCGCCATACTATGGACAGATGCTTGAACAGCTGGGAGAGCGGACCTAAAATACAGGCACACCCATAGATAGGGAACATCCACAGGGAGGACTGTCCCATGAGCTTCCATTCCCTCCGGCGCAGGGAAGAAAGTGCGGTAAATACAATTTCAAGGCCCCATCCAAGAAGGCCGCATTTACAAAAGTCAGTCAGTAGTTTTTTCATCATGTTCCAAGTATGTCCGAAAATCCGGAAACTATGCAGCGCTCCGGAACCATGCAGCTTATGATGGGAGAAACATAGAAAACCTGCATTTACAGGGACATTTGACATGAATCTCAGATGAGGGGAGAAGCATGAACGAAAAAGAAACGTCAGCGTATATTGAAGAATTAAAAAAATACGGAAGTGTTCCGGGGCTTACCAATATCCGAAATCTTTGTGAAAAGCTGGGACATCCGGAGAGGGAGTTGTCTTTTGTACACATAGCAGGAACGAACGGGAAGGGATCTACGCTTTCTTTTCTTTCCGAAGTCCTGAAATGTGCAGGATTTAAGGTGGGAAAGTATGTTTCACCAACGATTTCGGATTACCGGGAGCGCATTCAGGTAAATGACCGGATGATTTCAAAACGCTCGCTGTCACAGGGGATGACACTCTGTCGGGAAAAGTGTGAAGAGCTCGTAGCGGAGGGGCAGCCGCATCCGACCGCCTTCGAGGTTGAAACAGCACTTGCGTTCTGGTATTTTAAAGAACAGAAATGCAAGATCGTCGTATTGGAAACAGGGCTTGGGGGAGAGCTGGATGCCACGAATATTGTGACGAATACCTTAGTTGAAGTTTTTACCTCCATCAGTCTTGATCATATGGGAATTTTAGGAAGCACTCTTTCAGAGATTGCAGCGGTGAAAGCCGGAATTATCAAGAAAGGCTCCATAGCGGTCACAACGGCGCAGGAGCCGGAGGTTATGGAGGTTCTGAGGTTCCGGGCGCAAAGGGAAGGTGTTCCTTTGATGGAAGCTGCTCCTTTGGAGGCAGGGCAGGGGAAGAGCAGTCTGAGCAGTCAGACCTTTTCTTATAAGGAGTTTTCGAAAGTACAGATTTCACTTCTTGGAAGATACCAGATTGAGAATGCGGTACTGGCTTTGGAAACCATACGGGCCTTGCGGATGCAGACACTTCAGGGGCATCCCATAATTATTCCGGATAAGGCAGTACTGCAGGGCATGAAAAATGCCGTATGGCCAGGGAGATTTCAGATTGTTGCAAGGAAGCCCATCTTTATTGCAGATGGAGCACATAACCGGGACGGAGCAGCAAGGCTTGCAGAATCGCTTCAATACTATTTTCCACAGAAGCATATGATCTTCATCATGGGAATTCTGCGCGATAAGGAGCAGGAAGAGATTGTGAAGGCTACTGTGCCGCTCGCCGATCAGGTACTGACGATTTCCACGAAGGGAGCACGGGGCTTTTCTGCCTTGGAGCTTGCGGAAATCTGTTCCCGATATCAGGAAAGGGTTACGGCAACAGATGGAATTCAGGAGGCCTTAGAGCTTGCATATCTCATGGCATCCCCGGAGGATGTTATCGTGGCATTCGGTTCACTTTCCTTCTTAGGAGAGCTGTTACCACAGGTAGAGCAGATCGCAGTACAGAAAGCGAAGAAGATGGGAAGTCTGTTTAATATCTGATCATGCCGGAATGCTCCGGAAGATCAGGGGCCAGGTGTTGGACAGTTATTCTGTCACAAAAGAAATTTAAGGAGAATAAGGATGCAGCAGTCAGATCTAATGATAGGAAAGAAACAATTCAAACGGCAGGGACACACTTATGTAATGGGAATCTTAAATGTAACACCGGATTCCTTTTCCGACGGAGGAAGTTATCCGGAGCTGAGTGATGCCCTGTATCGTGTGGAGCAGATGATGAAAGAAGGAGCAGAGCTGATTGACGTAGGAGGAGAATCTACACGGCCGGGCTACATACTACAGATTACGGATGAAGAGGAAATTGCAAGAACCTGCCCGGTGATTGAAGCAATTAAGAAGAATTTTGATGTGCCGGTTTCTCTGGATACCTATAAGTCAGAGGTGGCAAAGGCCGGTGTACAGGCAGGTATGGATCTGTTTAATGATATCTGGGGACTGCAGTATGATCCTAAGATGGCAAAGATTATTGCACAAAGCGGATTGCCCTGCGTACTCATGCATAACCGGAAGGAGAAGATGGGGGATGAGATCAAAGCAACACCGGAACTGGAAACGATGTTCCGGGAGGATTTTGGCAGGATCCTTACGATTGCAGAGGAGGCAGGAATAGACAGAGAGAAGATTATTTTAGATCCGGGAGTCGGCTTTGCAAAGAGCTATGAACAGAACCTGTGGGTCATTAATCATCTGCCGTTCTTTCAGGAGATGGGGTATCCTGTATTGCTTGGAACAAGCCGTAAGTCCGTGGTCGGTCTGACACTTGATCTGCCGGTAAATGAGCGTGTGGAAGGAACGCTTGCTACAACAGCTTTTGCGGTAGAATGCGGCTGCTGCATGGTGCGCGTGCACGATGTCAGGGAAAATGTGCGTTTCATCCGCATGATGGAGGCTATCCGGAATCAGAAATAAACAGTTAGCAATCATTATAAATATGGAAAGAACAAGTAACCAGAATGAGTTACAAAGTGAGTACAATTATGGACAAAATTAATATCAGACATTTGGAAATTTATGCGCATCACGGGGTTTTTCCAAAGGAGAAGCAGGAGGGACAGGTTTTCTATCTGGATGCGGAGCTGTACCTATCCCTGCATGAAGCAGGACAGACCGATGATCTTACGAAAACCGTGCATTACGGAGAGGTCTGTGAGCTGATGAAGGAGACCTTTACGGAACGTAGCTTCGATCTGATTGAGCGGGCAGCAGAGGTTGTGGTACAGAAGGTACTGCTTGCCTATCCGCTGATCCGAAAGATGACGCTGACCGTGAATAAGCCCCATGCCCCGATTCCGATTCCCTTTGAAAATGTATCGGTACAGATCGAGCGTGGCTGGAAAAGGGCTTATCTGGGAATCGGTTCCAATCTGGGAGATAAAAGAAAATATATCGAAGATGCGGTTGGAAAATTAAAGAAAAATGAGCTGATCCGTGAGGTGCGCTGCTCAAAGCTCCTTGTGACAAAGCCGTATGGAGGGGTAGAGCAGGATGATTTTTTAAACGGGGCAATTGAGATCGAAACCCTGCTGTCTCCGATGGAGCTGCTTACCTTTCTGCAGCAGTTAGAGCAGGAGGCACACCGGGAGCGGAAGGTTCACTGGGGACCAAGAACCCTGGATCTGGATATTCTTTTCTATGAAGATGTGATTTCCAATGATCCAAAGCTTTTGATCCCACACCGCGATATGCAGAACCGGCGGTTTGTACTGGAACCCTTAAGTGAACTGTGCCCGTGTTATGTCAATCAATTGTTACAAAAGACGGTTTATGAGATGCTTATGGAGCTTCCGGATTAATCGGAAGCCATGGCGGCCTGTTTGGCTGCATTGAAATCGGAAACTTCAATATAGCTGTGCGGGGTACGCTTCATGGGAACATCAGAGTTGAACTCATGGAAGTAGGCATATTGGGAAGTCAGGTTGATATCGGAATAGATTCCAAGGGCAACGACCTCCGGGTTGCTTCCATCCGCTTCCATCCGCATGAGTGCGGGTGCATCCGCATCGTTTTTCTGATAATAAACATAGCCGCTTCCGACATTATAGGTATCCACGCGGTCTTCGGTCAGTACCTCCACTGCACCGGTAGAAAGGGAGTAACGGCACAGACGGTAATTCGAGGAGGCATCCATGTAATAAATGTAGTCGTAAGCATAGACCGGATAACAGATATTGCCCTCTAACAGGAGAGAGGTGCTGTCTGACCTGGTATCGAGTGCGTACAGGTTGTGGTCTTTATCTGTTCCGTTATAATAGATGATTCCGTTATGGCAGGCATTGGGACTGATGATTTCATCCGAAACGAGCTTCTGCCCGGATTTGTCGGTTTTGATCTTATAAAATTTGGTGAAGTCGGTGTTGTTGTACCGCTGATAGTAAATATAGTCGCCAGCAAGCTGCATGGTAACGGCTGCCTGACGGTCCAGGCATTTGCTGTTGCTTCCATCCGGTTTGCTGCGGTAAACACCATAGGTATGTATGACATAGCCGAGTCCTTTGCCACCGGTTGCATTGTCCAGATAATAATAGAGGTAATTGCCTCCGACATTGATGGAATTCACGGAGCTGCTGGTGAGTTTTTTTAAATCCGTTTCATCCGGATTCATGGAATACAGACAGCCGCCGTCGTAGGCATTGGAAAAGTAAACCCGCCCGTCGGCTTCTGCAAAAAGTCCGTGATTATTCAGATTACCGCCTGTGTTTCCGGTAACGGTAATGTCGTTAGAGGGAATTCTTCCCTGAAATTCCTTAAGAACGCTGAATCCGGCAAGCAGTAACAGAATACAGCAGCAGATGATAATAATTTTCCAGTTTTTTTTCATAAGTTACCTCCTGTCATAAGGAATGTATTTTACAGAATTATTATATAAACTTTACTCAGGTTTCGCAATGGAAATCGGAGAATCCCTTGCGATCAATATTTGATTGGTATACAATGTGAATAACTATTCAGAGCCATGGAGAAATGATTGTGTAAGATGAC
>ENA-ORMR01002023-ORMR01002023.1-human-gut-metagenome-genome-assembly--contig:-NODE-2023-length-13759-cov-4.948409_pt1 | contig 13759 bp, 11 predicted proteins | sample MGYA00242107_ERZ509003 | MGnify/ENA primary metagenome ERZ509003 (study PRJEB26280, sample SAMEA2338699) | human gut metagenome | biome: human gut; feature: human-associated habitat; material: faeces... | reverse complement strand
CCCCAGCCAGTATTGGAACATGGTCTACGGCGGCTCTGCCGAGGAGGTCAAGAAAGATGCCGAGGGCTTGCAGACCATGCGCACCCTTGGCCGCAACATGGCCTTTTTGATGAAGAGTATCCAGATAGGCAAGCAACAGATCGGCCTGCCCGAAAAAGAACCTGCTATCTTCACAAACTTCCATCATTGAGGATGTGTTCCATATTCCTCCTTCTTTGTTGCAGGGAAAGCCGGGACGGAAACGTCCCGGCTTTCCCATTTCCCTGATTTTTGCGAGGTGATTTTATGCGCAGCGTGATTTTCGCGGTTTCCACCGCTTTGACCGTTTTATTATCCGCCTGCACCGGGGCGGCATCCTCTGTGCCAGTCAATACGGTTTCTTCGGTTTCGGCCAGCACATCCATCACGACCTCGTCCGAAGTGGATTCGGCTGTTTCGGAGAGTGCTTCTTCGGAAACCGGAAACATCCAGACTGGGCTTGTCCGGAAGCAGACATTGGACAGCACTGAGGGGCTCATCCATTACAGCTACTACCTGCCGGAGGATTACGACCCCACCCGGAAGTACCCCATGATGGTGGTCATGCCCGGCTATAACATGATGTGGTTCGGGGAATCTTCCTCCGGCAGCAATCTGGACTGGACGGGGTTCACCAGCTGGACGAACCTTGGACAGGATATGATCGTAGTGTCTGCCCAGCTCACCGACTGGGGCGACACTTCGGCGCGGCAGGCCATCGCTCTGACGGAGTATTTCATCAATCACTTTGCCGTAGATACCGCCCGCATTTACGCCGCAGGCTACTCGGCTGGCGGCGAAACCATGTCGCGGGCAGTTGCCATGCGGCCTGACCTGTATGCAGCTTATCTGCATGGAGCATCCCAGTGGGACGGCGGTTTTGCGCCCATTGCAGAAAACGGCGTGGCGGTCTACATCTACATGGCGCAGGGCGATGAATACTACGGTGTGCAGAAAGCACGGAATGCCTACAACGGTCTGCACGATGCTTACGCCGCCGCAGGCTGGACGGATGAACAAATCGACACCGTGCTGCAAATGCAGACCCCGGACAACGCCTTTTTCGATGCGCAGGGGCTTCACGTCTACCATGCTGCCGCAAATGTTGTCTTTGATGATGCCGATATTCTGAACTGGATCGTTTCCAAACACAAGTGATAGGAGAGAAATTTTGAACCGACGGCAATTCACAAAACTTCTGTCGGGTGCCGGGCTGCTTCTGGCAGGCTGCCGGGCAGGTGCTGCACCCAGTTCCTCCACCCCGGAAAGAAAGGATTCCATGCAAACGACCACCCAAACTTATACCCGCACCACGCCCATCGAAACCGTACGGAATGACCCGGTTTTCGGTGATTATGGGCGGCTGATCTTCCCTGTGGAACGCTCTTATTACAGCGGCGACACGCTGGAGCAGCTGCATCTTACCTACTATAACAACATCGACCCGGACGAAACAGTGGACATCTGCAACACCCTGCGCCAGCGTGCAGCGGACGGGCAGACCATCTTTTACGATATTTACACCGAGGACGAAAAAGCCGCTGACCCGGACAAAGCTGACACCGGCTTATTCTACTTCAAGGGTAATCCCGGCGCAAATTTTTCCATCTGCAACGCAGGTGGTGCGTTTGCGTATGTGGGGGCCATGCAGGACAGCTTTCCTCATGCACTGGAACTTTCCCGCAAGGAGTACAACGCTTTTGCGCTCATCTACCGCCCCGGCGCACAGACCGCCTGCGAAGATCTGGCACGGGCCATTGCCTTTGTCTTTACCCATGCGGAGGAGCTGGAAGTAGACACCAGCGGCTACTCCCTCTGGGGCGGTTCTGCCGGGGCACGAATGGCGGCGTGGCTGGGCAGCTACGGCACGGCATCCTTCGGTGAACAGGCGTATCCGCAGCCGGGAGCCGTCATCATGCAGTACACCGGGCTGGGGGAAGTCTACGGCAACGAGCCGCCCACTTATGCCTGTGTGGGTGACCGGGACTACATCGCAGACGAACGCGTAATGCGCTGGCGCATTGAAACCATCCGCTCTCAGGGCACCCCTGCCGAGATCGAAGTCTTTCCGGGCCTTGCCCACGGTTTTGGCTTGGGCACCGGCACCTCTGCCGAAGGCTGGCTCGATCATGCCGTAGCGTTCTGGGAAGAAAACACCTGAAACCGTGAGGAAACTGTTATGACGAAAAAATGGACTGCACTGCTTCTCGCGGCAGTACTTGCTGTCGGCCTTTCGGCCTGCGACACCAGCCGCGCAGAAGCCCCCGGCAGCAATTTGGAAAGCGGAGTTTCCGCCATCGAGGATGCTATGACAAAACGAAATGAAACCGAAAGCAGCTCGTTCCCGGCAGGCAGCGACCTGCGCATCGGCACTTCTGCCGACACCGTTGCAACGCCGGATGATTTCCCGGCAGCATACAACTACGGCACTGGAAAAATCGAGGATTATTCCCGTACCGCCATGCTGCAAAAGATGCCGGAACCAGTGGACAATGCGACCGTGCTGAACACCTCGGCAGACCCTAACCATATTCAGGCGTTGTACCTGTGGGAAGAAGGCAACGTTCCGGCTAAAACGCAGTTCACCGCTGCAATGACCGGTTATTTTGACAACTGGGATTTCCGCCCCTATGTGACGGCAATTCCCGTCCACACCGGAGTACAACCGAAAGGTGCTGTGGTGTTGATGGCAGGCGGTGCGTATCAGTTCCGTGGAAACTATACCGATTCTCTGCCCACGGCAGCGGCTCTACGGGAGCTGGGCTTCCAGACCTTCATCGTAGATTACCGTCTGTCGCCCTACACGCAGGAGGAAGGCGCGCTGGATGTAGCACGGGCTGTCCGCTTTGTGCGGCAGAATGCGGATGTTTACGGCATTGACCCTGACGATATTGCAGTTATGGGCTTTTCCGCAGGCGGCATTCAGGCGGGCGAATTTCTGATGCACTACGATGAAGATGTCAACGGCACTGCTCTGGATGAAAGCTATGTACCCGATGCGCTGGATGCTGTTCCGGCTCACGCTTCGGCGGCGGGCATGATCTATTCGTTCTATGGGCGGCTCAGCGTGGGCAACATGGACCCGGACTGGCTGGCCGAGGGTGATCTACCGCCAACATTCTACGTTTACGGCACGGAGGACCCCTTCTATCGCCAATTCCAGCAGCAGTATGATGTGATTCGGAATATGGGCATTTCCACCGGACGCATCGTGCTGAATGGCTGGCCCCACGGCTTTGGCTCGGATGGCGGCTGGGTGAACGATTACGCCGCATGGCTGGAAAGTGTTTTTGCAAATAAGGAGGAATTTTAACATGAAGTATCGTACTTTGGACAGCGACCTGACCGTTTCTGCTGTTGGTCTGGGCTGTATGGGCATGAGCCATGCCTACGGCGCACCTGCCAGCAAGAAGGAAATGACCGAACTGCTGGCGCAGGCCGTGGGTATGGGCTATACGTTCTTTGACACCGCCGAAGTCTACGGCACACCGGATAATCCCCACGACAACGAGGAACTGGTGGGTGCTGCCCTGAAACCCTACCGAGATAAAATCGTTCTGGCGACCAAGTTCGGCATCCATTTTGACATGACCAGTACGGCAGTCAACAAGCCGCTGGTGCCGGATTCCCGCCCGGAAGTTATCCGTGCATCGGTAGATGCCTCCCTCAAGCGGCTGGGCACCGACCATATTGACCTGTATTATCAGCATCGGCTTGACCCCAAGGTGCCCATTGAGGAAGTGGCCGGTGTAATGGCTGACCTGATTCGGGAGGGCAAGATCACTCACTGGGGCCTTTCGGAAGCCACCGAGGAGACCATCCGCCGAGCACACGCAATCTGCCCGGTAACGGCCATCCAGAACCGTTACTCCATGATGGCCCGCTGGTACGAAAGCCTGTTCCCGGTTCTGGAAGAACTGCACATTGGTTATGTGGCATTCTCGCCACTTGCAAACGGTTTTCTCTCCGGCAAATACGATAAGACTTCCAAGTTTGAAGCAGGCACGGACTACCGCAGCGTCATGCCGCAGTTCCAGCCAGACAGCATTGACCAGAACCGCGCCCTGCTGGAACTGTTACACCGTCTTGCCGCCGAGAAAAATGCAACACCTGCCCAGATCTCACTGGCGTGGATGCTGTGCAAAAAGCCTTATATCGTACCAATCCCCGGCACCCGGAAACTTAACCGTTTACAGGAAAACGCCGGTGCAGCGGATATTGTGCTGTCTGCCGCAGAAGTGGCTCTGATTGACGAAGCACTGGCGCACATGGAAATGTCGCATGTGTTTGGCGGGAGCCGCATTGTGAAAGAGTAAGACAGCAGCTTTGACGATGAGCTTCAATAGATCATGCGGAGGTAATTGTTTTTGATCATGAAGAAAGCAAAGGGGTATGAACCTTTGAGTACTAACAGGTAAACAAAACGGAGATTCTGCTCAGAGTGTCAAACGGTTATAATGAAACCAGAAAGAGTTCCAGCGCGGCAGGGAGCGGAAAAGCAGGATTCCGCTCCCCGATCTGGAACAAATCTAAAAAGAAAAGGAGAACACGATTATGGAGATTTGCCGTGAGTGCTACTAAATGGGTTTTATGTCCCATTTGCAATCAAAAAACACGAATAAAAGTTCGAGAAGACACCATTTTGGAGAATTTTCCTTTATATTGTCCGAAATGTCATCGAGAAACACTGATTGCAGTGCATAAACAAAAAATCATTATACTGAAAGAGCCTGATTCCTAATCACAGAGCCGATAGTCCGCCATATACGTGGGTTGTCGGCTCTTTTGCTTTTAGCAAATCAACCCCCGAACAGAACCCATCAGCCCAAAAGCGATTTGGCGGCCATAGGAGGATGCCGCCATGCGCCTGATATTCTATCGAACGCCCAGCTTTGAACTGTCAAAAAAAGCCTTGCTCCCGCACAGGGTCAGCAGGGCTTTTACTATGTACTATACAATGTAGCTTCTGCGCATTTAATACTGCCGTTATGCCCGGTTGGCCGTTTTCGGTCTGCCGGGCTTTTCTATTGCCGCCTGAAAATCCACCTGCTTCAAAAATTTTTTGGGAAATTTTCAAAAAAGCGGGCAGAATCGGGTGTTTCAGGTGTCATATTAGCGGAAAGGGAAAAATCCACCCGACATCCCCACGGAAAGGGGGTGAGAAGATGGAAGCTATCCCTCGCAACGATGGCGAACAGTACCGATTCGATGCGTTCTGCAAAGCGGTGCTGCGAAATGAGGCCCGGAACTATCACCGAAATAAGAAACGTCTGCTTGACCGTGAAAAGTCATTCAGCGTTCTTTCGTTGGAAGAACTGGGGCAGCTCACGAGTGTAGACCATTATCCAAGTGAAGAATTTGTATTTTCATCCTACGGCTGTGATCTGCACATCGACAATGAACTTGTTGCCAATGCGTTTGCCGCTCTGCCAAAGCAAGAACAAAGCATTCTGATTCTGTTTTGCGTTCTGGAACTGGGCGATGGCGAGATTGGCGACCTCATGGGAATGTCCCGGAGTGCTGTACAGCGCCACCGGACAAAAACGCTGAACGAGCTGCGAAAAAAGCTAAAGGCGCACTTGCCGGAGGGAGGTTAGGCGTAAATGAACTCCTATGAACACACGAGCAGAGAGTTTTTACCGCTCTCGGTGATTCGCTCTGCCTGCGCTGGGGACACCGATGCAGTTGAACAGGTTTTGCGACATTACAGAGGTTATATCAACAAGCTCTGTACAGGCATTCTCTATGACAAGCACGGTCAGCCTCATGTGTGCATAGACGAGTACATGAAACGCCATCTGGAAATCAAACTGATTTCTTCTATTGTAACCAAAGCCGAAACGGGCTGACCCTTTCCACGTTTCGGGACAGCACCTTGAAAAATATGCCCGCAGGACAATGGCGGTGCATCATAGGGCAAACGGATACGTTGCTGTCTGTATCGAGCCGGACGGCGGGTGCGCCACGATGCTTTTCTTTGAAAAGTGGAGCGATCACCACCACGCCGCAATGCAAGCGCGGCTGCTTGCGGGCCATGACATACAGACAGGCTGATACTCCCTTACCGTCAAAGTCCGAGCGTTCAGAGCGTCGCAGGCAATGAGTAGGGCTGCATGAGGAATGCAGGGGTGAGATTCCCGTGGGCTGCTGCCAGCAGCCATCCGTTGGCTCATTTTTTATTTTGTGAAAGGGGGATATTTTTGAAAGAACAAAATTTGATACGTTATAGCATTCAGCTTGCTTTTTTGAAGCAACTGTTGGAAAGAAAGCTCATAACCGATAGAGAGTATTCCCTTATCAAACAGCGCTTAATGAAAGATTATCGTGTGGTTTCCGAACTATCCTCTTGATTTTGTGTCGCATTGGCGTTATGATTAACACAATGAAAGGAACACATTCAATAAGGAGGTCAAGCATGAAAGATGTTGAAGTCATTAAAGCGCACAACACGCTCTCGCCACGAGCGCGTACAAACTTTGAAAAAAGGCTACGCGTAGCTGCCTATTGTCGTGTCAGCACTGATACCGAAGATCAGCTGAACAGCTACAAATCGCAGGTCAAATACTATACCGAACTTATAAAAAGTAAGCCGGAATGGTCTTTGGCCGGCATCTATGCTGATGAAGCTATCACGGGTACGCAGGTAAAAAAGCGCGAGGATTTCCAGCGTTTAATCAACGACTGTATGAACGGTGACGTGGACATGGTGATTACCAAATCCATTTCGCGGTTTGCACGAAACACGCTTGACACTCTGAAATATGTTCGGATGCTCAAAGATAAAGGTGTGGCTGTGTTTTTTGAAGAAGAAAACATCAACACCCTTACTATGGACGGTGAACTGCTCCTTGTAATTTTAAGCTCTGTTGCACAGCAGGAAGTCGAAAATATTTCTGCAAATGTCAAAAAGGGCTTGAAGATGAAGATGCAGCGCGGTGAGCTGGTCGGGTTTCAGGGCTGTTTAGGTTATGACTACAATCCAGCGGACAAAACCATCACCATCAACGAAGAAGAAGCGGCTGTTGTCCGTTACATTTTTCAGCGATACACGGAGGGTGCCGGTGGTTCGGTTATTGCCAAAGAACTTGAAAACTTAGGTTATAAAACCAAACGCGGCAGTCCCAAATGGGCGGACAGTACCGTAATCGGCATTATCAAAAACGAAAAATACAAAGGCGACATTTTGTTAGGAAAGACATTCACCGTTGACCCTATTTCAAAACGGCGTCTGTACAACTTCGGCGAGGAAGATCAATTTTATATTCGTGAGCACCACGAGCCCATTATTTCGGAAGAAGTCTTTGAAGCCGCACAGGAAATTTTGCGGCGGCGTGCAAAGCCCCGCAGCCTTAACGTGGACGGCAAACGTGAAAAGTTCAGCCGGAAATACGCTTTTAGCTGCATGATAGAATGTGGTTTCTGTGGTGGCACCCTGACAAGGAGGAGTTGGCATAGCAGTTCACAGTATAATAAAGCTATCTGGCAATGTGTTGTTTCCACCAAAAAAGGAAAAAAGTTCTGTCCGGAGAGCAAGGGCGTTGACGAAAGAACTATTGAGCGGGCTTTTGTAGAATCTTATCGCCTCTTGTGCCAGAATAACAAGGATGTTCTGGACGAGTTTATGAAACGGACAGAAGAAACTCTTTCTGAAAGCAACGCGGGCAAGCGTCTTGCGAAAGCCGAAAGAGATATTCACGCTCTGGAAGTCAAGAAAAACAAGCTGGTTGATATGCGTCTTGAAGATACCATTGACAAGGAGACCTACGACCGAAAGTATTTAGACCTGTCCAGCCAGATTGAGCAGTTGCAGAAAGAGTGTGAAAGCCTGCAAGATGCAGCCGAAACCGAATCTACAATGCGCAAGCGTGTTGCCACGTTCCGGCAGACCCTTGAACAGAACGAGGTTCTGGACACCTTTGACCGACATATTTTTGAAAGTATAGTTGAAAAAGTAATCGTGGGCGGTTATGATAGTAATGGGAACAAAGACCCCTACATGATTGTCTTTGTTTACAAGACTGGGTTCAAAAACAGTGTGGACGGCAAGAATTTCAAGCCGCTTCGCAAGAATAGCAAGGAGAACCACTCCCCTGCTGTTTTGTGTTCCCATGCTTCTAACGAGGCTGAATCTATGTGTTCCGATTCTAGCGACGACACATGTGGAATGTGTCATTGCGCTTTCCAAGGGTGAGATCGACTCCAAAAAAGTCCGTGTAGAGTTCTCTTTGGAGGGCATGGACACCTCCGGATTGCAGAAAGGCGCGACCTATCCTGAAATCAAGGCTCGTGTATTGGAACAGACTGGACTGAGGGTATCTTCCCTGTATATCTCGCAGGTTAAGCAGAAATGCGGTCTGGAGGTACGAGAGAACCACCATAAGGCGAAGTCCGAAAATACGAAGCAGCCCCAGTGTCCGAAGGAGAAAGAGGATGCGATTGTGGAAGCATTGAAGCATTTTCAGATGATATGATTTACAGTTTGCCCGTCTGGTTTTCAGACGGGCATTTCTTTTTGGCAAAATATAGTCATTCCGCAAAATCCGTGGTACAATAGATGTAAGAATCATTTTTCAGGAAAAACGTCCTGCCATCCGATTTATAGGACACCCATCGTTGTAAAATCAGGATGTCCACCTATCACAAAAAATAAGGAGCAACGTATGCCAAACGATAAGATCACCGCCGTAGGTGCCAACATTGCCGAAAAAGCCGCCATGATCTGGAACGTGGCTGATATGCTGCGGGGGCCGTTCAAGCCCCACGAGTACGGTCTGGTCATTCTGCCCATGACCGTGGTGAAGCGGTTCCACGACTGCCTGCTGCCCACCCATCAGGCAGTGCTGGACACCTACGAAAAGGTGAAAAAGCTGCAGGTCATCGACGGCTTTTTGCAGAAGGCCTCCGGCTACCAGTTTTACAACACCAGCCGCTTCACCTTCGAGACCCTGCTGGCTGACCCGGACAACATTGAATCCAACTTCCGGGATTACCTGTCCGGTTTCTCTGCCAACGCACAGGACGTGCTGGCAAAGTTTGACTTTGACAACATCATCAAGCGGATGGTAGAGAGCAACACCCTCTACCTCGTTATCAAGGAGTTCGGCTCTGAGAAGGGCTATCTCGGCCCGGACAAGATCAGCGCCGTGGACTGCGGCTATATCTTTGAGGATCTCGTCAAGCGCTTTTCCGAGTCCTTTGGCGAGGAGGCCGGAGCGCACTTCACCAGCCGGGACATCATCTATCTGATGACCGACCTGCTGCTGTCCGAACCCGACCTTGATACCAGCAGCATGACCGTTTACGATATGGCCATGGGCACCAGCCAGATGCTGAGCTGCATGGAGGAGCGCATCCACGAGCTGAACCGCGACATTGAGGTGACCTGCTTCGGGCAGGAGTTCAACCCCTCCACCTTTGCCATCGCCAAGGCGGACATGATGATCCGCGGCGGCGACCCCAACAATATGCGGTTCGGTGATACTTTGTCGGAGGATCAGTTCCCCGGATTCACCTTCCAGTACATCATCTCCAACCCACCCTTCGGCATTGACTGGAAACGGGAGCAGAAGGCGGTGGAAGCCGAAGCCGCCCGGGGCGAGATGGGGCGCTTTGCGCCCGGTCTGCCCAAGATCAGCGATGGTCAGCAGCTTTTTGTGCTGAACGGCCTTGCCAAGCTGGCAAACAAGGGCAAGATGGCCATTATCCAGAACGGCTCTCCCCTGTTCAGCGGCGATGCCGGCAGCGGGCCCAGCAACATCCGGCAGTATATTCTGGAAAACGACTGGCTGGACTGTATCATCCAGCTTTCCACCGATATGTTCATGAACACCGGCATCTCCACCTACATCTGGGTGCTCAGCAAGGATAAGCCCGCCCACCGTGCGGGCAAGGTACAGCTTATTGACGCCAGCCACTGCTTTGAACCCCGCCGCAAGAGCATCGGCACCAAGCGCAACGACATTACCGACGCCTGCCGGGAACTGATCGTCACCGCCTACGGCGAATTTGCCAACGGCAAGGTGTACGGCGACAAAAACGGCATCTACTGCGAGAGCAAGGTGTTCGAGAGCGTGGAGTTCGGCTACAACAAGATCGTGGTGGAGCGCCCCCAGCGGGACGAGGCGGGCAACATCCTCCTGAAACGCGGCAAGCCTGTGCCGGACACCAGCCTGCGGGACACCGAAAATGTGCCGCTGGTGCAGGATATTGACGCCTACTTTGCCCGCGAAGTCCTGCCCTACGCGCCCGATGCCTGGATTGACCACAGCAAGACCAAGGTGGGCTACGAGATCCCCATGACCCGCTATTTCTACGAGTATCAGGCACCGGAAGCCGTGGAGGATATCGTGGCGCGCATCACCGCACTGGAACAGGATATCTCCGCCGGGCTGGCAGAGCTGTTCCATAAGGAGGGCTGACCATGGCACGGAACATGAAAGACAGCGGCATTGAATGGATCGGGGAGATTCCAGAGGGGTGGGAGGTTGTACAACTCAAACGCTTTGCTGAAGTTCACAATGGTCGTGAGATTGACGTTGAAGTCGATAGTACCGATTCTTCTGCCGTTGGAGTATATGGCTCTGGTGGAGTTTTTAAATACACCAATCGTGCACAATACAGTGGAAAAGCTGTTCTTTTTGGGCGAAAAGGAACTCTCGGCAAACCCTTGTATGTTGAAGGACAACTATGGGCAGTAGACACCATGTATTTTCTCACTTACAGTAATCGCCTACTTGAAAAGTTCAGTTATTATCAATTTTTAGCCTTTAATTGGGCTCCTTATATCACTCACACTGCTATTCCTAGTGTTGTTGCATCTGAAATTGTTGCTTGTTATTTTCCTATTCCACCGCTAGAGGAACAGGCAAAAATCGCAGATTACCTTGATAATGGTTGTGCTTCATTTGATACCATCCTCGACAAAACTCGTTCCAGCATCGAGGAATACAAAAAGCTCAAGCAGGCAGTTATTACGCAGGCTGTTACCAAAGGCGTGCGCGGTGAGCGGGAGATGAAGGATAGCGGGGTTGAGTGGATTGGTGAAATTCCAGCAGAATGGTCTGTCCAACGCATAAAAACAATTTTTTCAATTCGTAATGAGCGTAATTATTTACCACTTGAGCAGGTCAATCTTATTTCTCTATATACAGATAAAGGTGTGGTACAACACTGCGATATCGAAAAAACAACCGGCAACAAGGCTTCTAATGCAGACGGATATAAAAAAGTGTATTCGAATGATATGATTGTAAATATCATTCTTTGTTGGATGGGTGCTATTGGACGATCTAATTATGCCGGTGTAACAAGTCCCGCTTATGATGTTTATGTTCCTTCATCTAAAATCGAGTGCAAGTTTTATCATTACTATTTCCGCACATTAGGTTTTAGTGGCGACTGTTATAAAAATGGTCGTGGTATTATGGCCATGCGTTGGCGTACTTACTCCGACCAATTCCGAAGCATAAAAGTCGTTGTCCCGCCCCTTGAAGAACAAAAGGAAATTGTCGGTTATCTCGATGCCAAGTGCGCCGAGATTGACGGGCTGATTGCAAAGAAGGAGCAACTGGTAAAAGAGCTGGAAAGCTATAAGAAAAGTTTGATTTATGAAGTTGTAACGGGGAAACGGGAGGTGTAATACATGAACGAAATTCTTCAAGGGGAAAACTGCATTATTATTGATACTCCGAATCCACTACATATATTGACAGTAAAAGATGAAGAACTTATTGATGCTTTCTCTAAAAGTGGCTCTGATGATTACAAAAGACTTTGGGCTGATATCGCTTCTAACAAACTCACTGGAAATAACGGAGAAAAGCTGTCCTCTGACACCATTTATAATTCTAGTGATGATTTGCTTGTACCTTATATTCATGAGTTGCTCAAAAACAACGAGAAATTATCTCAAAAATATGAACTTCATTCTGATGAAGCTGATATTTACAAAAGATTAGTTATTGCCCGTAATGATTATTTAAAAGAACTTTTTCTTGAAATTCCAAAAACTACGGAATCCCTTATAGCGCAGTTAAACAAGACATTCCAAGAATTGCAAAAATCCGCTTTACAATCTATAAATCTTTTTTCTAGCACTTTTTCTGATAATATTACCACCCTTTTAAATTCATGTACTTCTTATTCATTTGATACTACTTCGTCTGATGAAGCAGAGCAATATATAAAAGCCTATAAACAATGGGGTTACTACGGCTGGACCGCTTTTCCATTTATGCCCATTCAATATTTTCAAACCTTTCCTGAAAGCAAAGAATTTGCTGACAAAAACATGATTCCTCTATGTACCAAAGAAAATATATTTAATTTAGTAGAAAGAATAAAAGAATATGAAATCTTGAATGAATGTGACCTTGACGAAGCGTTATTCTGTTTTAAAAAGAAGTACTATAAACCTTGTGCATACATGTTACTTTCTTTCATAGAGAGACTTTTGATTCTCTCAGCGAGGAAACTAGATTCAAATAGTCAGGCGTTCAGCAACAACGCTGCAAAAATCATACGTAAAAGCATCAATGACGAATACCACAACCAATATGCACCAGAACTCTTGTGTTTTTTCAACACTTTAAGTTGCTTGACTTCTGTGTATGAAAGTAGTAATGGCTTTCTAATTGAACCAGATAATGTTAACCGTCACTTTATGATGCATGGAATGAGTAATCGAAAAATAAGTTATCTTGATTGTGCAAAATTATTCTTACTAGTACATAATCTCATTTTCTTATTCAACTATCTTTCTCCATCCAAAAAGGAGGTCTAACCATGCCTATCATTACCACCGAAAAGCAGTTTGAATCGGACATTGCGGCGGCGCTGCTCTCCCCTGCCGGGGGCTACACCCGCAACGGGGATTGCTACGACCCCAAGCTGGGGCTGTTTGTGGATACCCTGATCCGCTTTGTGCAAAAGACCCAGCCCAACGAGTGGGCATTTTTTGAAAAGCAGAACCCGGTAAACCCGGTGCGGAAGTTCTGCACGGCCTTTAATAACGCCTGCGATGCGGACGGACTGCTTTCGGTGCTGCGGTATGGGTTCAAGCACCGGGGACGGCGGTTCCGGGTGTGCTATTTTCAGCCGGAGTCCGCGCTGAACCAGAAGGATGCCCAGCGCTACGCCCAAAACGAGATCACCTGCAACCGGCAGTGGTTCTACTCCGACACCACCCACAACTCGGTGGACATGGTGCTGGCAGTAAACGGCATCCCGGTGTTCGCCTTTGAGCTGAAGAACCAGTTCACCGGGCAGACTGTGGAGAACGCCAAGCAGCAGTGGATGCACGACCGGGACCCGCGGGAGGTGTGTTTCCAGTTCAATAAGCGCATTCTGGGCTATTTTTGCGTAGACCTGACCGAGGTGTGGATGGCCACCCGGCTGGCAGGCAAGGACACCCGCTTTCTGCCCTTCAATCAGGGCTCTAACGGTGCCGGGCGGGACGGCGGTGCAGGCAACCCGCCCAACCCCAACGGCTACCTTACCGCCTACCTCTGGGAAGAAGTGTTCCAGAAGGACAGCATGATGGACATCCTGCAAAAGTTCATGAGCCTGCAGGACGGCAAGACCCTGATCTTTCCCCGGTACCACCAGCTGGACGTAGTGCGCAAGCTGGTGGCAGATGTGCGGCAGAAGGGTGCCGGGCAGCACTATCTCATCCAGCACAGCGCCGGGTCGGGCAAGTCCAACTCCATTGCTTGGACGGCATACCGGCTGGCTTCCCTGTTCA
>ENA-ORMR01002019-ORMR01002019.1-human-gut-metagenome-genome-assembly--contig:-NODE-2019-length-13819-cov-4.136152_pt1 | contig 13819 bp, 17 predicted proteins | sample MGYA00242107_ERZ509003 | MGnify/ENA primary metagenome ERZ509003 (study PRJEB26280, sample SAMEA2338699) | human gut metagenome | biome: human gut; feature: human-associated habitat; material: faeces... | reverse complement strand
TTCTAAAACTTTGTACGTAATGCCGGTTATACCGGTAGTTGGAAGTGTAATGGTTGCATCGCCGAGCACTTCGTAATAAACCTGAATTTGCGACAATTCAGGGATGTTGCGGTTGTAGGGGTTTATTTTAATTGTTGCATCCATTGTTAAGCCTCCAGATTTTGAAGTTCTATACGTAACGTTTGCGCCTGTCCGTTATAATATTCAAGCCAAGATACGCCTTTTGCATATTCCGACGGCTCGCACATAGCGCGAATTCGTTTTTTATCCAGTTCGCTTAATTCCTGTTTGATTTCTTCAATTCTATTAAGGCGCGCTTTTTGGGCGCATTCGGCGTCATAGTTCGGGTTAATGTCAGGAACCCCGTCTTCTCCAAGCCGCTCGTTTGCTTCAAGCGCATATACTGCGCTTTCGGTTTCTTCTATCTGTCTGCCGTTGTTGTGGTTGTGTTCAACTACAAAATCAGCATATTCTTCTTCTGTATATGGCTTTTCTAGTTTATAGCTCATTGCTTCTCCTTTCTTAATACCCGCTGGCATACCATATGCCGGCTCTGACATAGTTTGTGCGGCCGGAATTCCGTGTAAATATGTTCATTTTATTTTTACTTACATAGTCAATTAAAGGGATTTCGTCGCAGTAGTTAGAGTCAACCTTTTGGTCATAAATTGCTATGTTATAGCCTACAAATAACGGATTTGCTGTAAATGCTTTTGAAAATGTTATTACTGTATAACTTCCGGCTGTGTTGTTATTGGCCACACGTCCGCCCTGCTCAATCCAGCCGTCCGACCATACCCTGTACCACGAATTACCGTTTACATAATTCTGTATAACAACCGCCGGTCTTGCTTTTGATGCAGTGCTGCTCGTTGTGGCTTTTGTTGTTGTCCAGTGGTTTGCCATATAGGCCGTTGTTACTATTTTGGTTGAGTTGTCCGCATAATTTGCGGTGTAGGTCGGGGCGTAACCATAGGCTACACCGTTTGTATTGCGAATTCCCAGCTGTTTTATGTCGCCTGTTTCATTTGCCGCTGTTAAGCTTACATCATTGTAACCATCTCCGTTTGTAAGACGCAAAGAGCCGCAGCGTTTGTTTGTCTCACTATTTATAGCCAGTACACCATCGGTTGATTGACCATCTGCAAGATTTGTTACAGTTAGATTGCCTACGGTAACATTCATTGCTTTGCTTGAAATTATAGGCTGGGTAAATGTTTTGTTCCCGCTTATGGTTTCATCACCTGACTTGTGGACATATTTGGCCTCTGCTTCTGAAATTTCAAGATACTTTTCTGCATCCTCAATTGTCAAATACGGCAAAGTGTTGTAGGGATTAACTTTCAATGTTACCCCCCCCCCCCCCGGTCTGAAAACCAGTCACAGTGCCTATTTCAACCATATTGTCATTTTGCCATTGGCTGTTTTTGTATATTTTCTGGGTTTCGGGGGCGGTTGAAATATCTCGCCAGATATCGTTTTCCTGCGGGTCTGACGGCGGGGCTTTCTGTGTGTAAATATTGTTTGCGAAAGCTTTCAGACAGAATTCGTCTTCTGCTGTGCGGTCAACAAATATTCTGACTGTACCTTCTAGTGTTTCATCTAATACTACGCTTAAATCGGTTTTGCATTCGTATGTTTTGCCGCTATAGGTTGTATAAACGAACGGGACTTTGACATTTACCGTACCGGCCGTGTAGGTCATTAAATCAGGCTCGCCGTTTATATCTACAGAGCCCGAATTCACACAGCCTTTGACGTAATCCGTAACCGGCAATTGTTCTTTCGGAACAAGCCCGTCGCTGTCAAGCGAAGCATAGCCAGACGGCTGGCCTTTTTCTTCCAGTTTTTGAAAGTATTTTTCAACATATTCTACCGATGCAGTGTTTACGCTGGGGTCAATAAGAACGGGCAAAATAAGCTCATTAACCTGCGACAAATCGACTTTTATTGCTAACTGGGCAATAGCGCCGCTTGAGGTATCCAGTTTTGGAGTTTCAGGGTATTTGCCGATTATGAGCAGTTCGCCGTTTGCGCCGAATACTCCGACTTCACGTATAGTAAAACCGGTTATCTCTTCGGGAATATCTAATATAACCGATTTTACGCGATTTTCTTCATCGGTCATTCTGCGGGTGATAGCGTGCCTGTAGCACTCATTTTTTAATTTTGTTTGAGTTTTCTCCGGCTCGTAATAACTTCCGTTTCCGTCACCGACTGCCATTTCAAGCATTTCAAAGGTTTTGTCCGGTATGTCAAGGCATTCAAATTGAAGCTGTTCGCCGGCATTAGTCAAAATTCCGTAAAATTCCGGGGTTGAGGTATCTGTCATTTAGTCTCCTTTATTAATTACTCCAATGCTTACTGTTAAGCCGCTTGTTATGTGGCAATATGTGTGCATTTTTGCCCGCTGTGTCAAATAAATTTCTATGGTTTCAAGTTTTGAGCGGACATTTTTAAACTCATTGATTAGTTTGATTAACTTTAATTCCGTTTCCGACGTCAAAGGCTTGTCAAAAACCTCCAGCAAGACTTTGAAATACATCGGCCTGCCCTCGTATTCAAACCATTCTTTTATTTCACCGGTCACGTTAAGGACGTTTAAAACACGTTTTAACGCCGCTTTAGTTCCTTTATAACGGTGGATTAAAATTGCGTTTTTTATAAGATTGCGTTTTTCTGTCAGTGTTCCGGCATAATCCCAGCCTTCATCACCCATTACATGGAAGGATTTTGCAAGGATTTTTAAAAGTCTTTCATCGCATTGGTCGATAAAGAGAAACATTAAGGGTTTCAGGTCAAATGTAAAAACTTCATTCATAACCTTTTCTAATGCCAGATTGCTTTTATCCTGTAATACTTTCGGGAATAATGATGTCATTATTGCATCCTCTCTAACTTGCGCACTACACAAAATCCGTACGTATGAATATAACTTCATCAATCGTTCCAACATAATAAACATTTATTGATGCCGGAAGTTTTACGGGGCTTTCAAGTTCCACATCATAGACGCCTGAAATTTTTTTTATAAGCGTTGTGATATCGGACGGTAAGATTTCCTGCTTTAAAAGTTTTCGTTTTGCCATTATGTATTCAGTCAGGGCGGTGAAAATATCCTTTTTGACATCATCAGAAATAGCGTCTTTTTTAAGGAAAACAACCGCTTTTATTTTATATGTCTGCTCTTCCGAGCCTGATACAACCACCAAATCGCTTAACGGTCTGCGGTCTTCAGCACTAACTTCGTTATAAATTTTTTGTTTAATATTTTCAGAAGGCGTGCCGGTTTCGGTTAACGCATAAATATTTACTCTTGCACATGGTGGGATTTTTACTTCCAAAGTTATTGATTGTTCCTTTAAAGTTACTGAAAATATTCCGGTGGTGTAGTCTATTTGGGCGTAAATTACATCATTATCTATCACCCCGCCAACTTCCGTATAGGTCTGCTCATTATAAGTTATACTTGCGTTTTCCTGCTTGCATTCAACCTGAACATCTGTTATTGTCTTGTCAGCAGACATCGCATAATATTTGTATGCAAGTTCAGGGCCTGCGGTTGATGATTTTTCCGCCGCGATATAAAGGCGTTCGCGGTATGCGTCGTCTTCCTCTTCATCACTCCCGCCCTCGGCGTCTGTTATGTTGGTTACACTTTCAACATATTCAAGGTTTTGGATAATATTTGTAATCTCATCCTTTTTATAGTTTAAAGCACTGCCGGCTTTTACCGAGGTTATTCCGACCTGCGCGGTAAGTTCGCCTGCTTTTATGGTTACGTCTTCATCGGTCGTAAAAATATATTCGCCGTCTTTTGTTTCGATTTCAGTTCCTGCAGGAATGATTTTATCGACTGATAAAGCCTCATAAAGCGTAATTAAAAGAATACACACCGCCTGAGACGGTTTTAATCTCGGACAGCCTAAAAGCGCGCCGATAATATCCAGAAAAATCCCTTTTGCGTAAGGTAACAAAAGATTTTTAAAAGCCTCGTTAACCTGTATTTTAAAAAGGGTAAAAATCTTTGTAAAAACACTGATTGAAATTCTTTCGCTCTGCGCGGGGTAAAGTGTTTTTTCCGTTTCCTTTTCAAACAGCGCGACTGCGTCTTTTTCATCCTGTTCGGGGTTTATGTCCAGAATTTGAAAATCTTCGGGGAAGGTTGTTGTCATAAGGTTATTACTCCTTTGCGGGTTTCGCCTGTAAGCTTTATTGTGTAAGTAATTTCAACGGTTAAATGACCGTTTGCAAAATCTTCTGCAGAACCATAAGAAAAATTTATAAGGTCAACGGATGCGCGGGGCTCCTGTTGAGTTAAAGCCCGCATTAATGCCGGACGCATTTTGCTCTCTACAAGGTTTAAGGGCTTGCCGAGATACTCAAGAGAGTCCCAGCCCAAATTAGGATTAAGAACGCATGAGCCTATCGGTGTTCTAAAAATAACTTCGTAGCATTGCAGAACGTCATCTGCATCGGTTGCAAGCTCGCCGATTGTACCGAGTTTATGCTGCCAGTGTTTTGTATTCAGTTTATAAATATTTTCTTGAGTCATATCTGTGTTGTTGGTTTTCCTGTATTACTGCCGTTATTACCGTTTGTGTGGACGTGATTATTGATAAAGTCACGGATTGCCTGCATTGTACCGTTTTTGTCCGAAACATCTTGTAACGATGTTATATTTTCAGTTACGTTCAACGGGCTGTCTAAGGTTGTATTTTCTGCGCTTGCCTTAATTTCGCCTTTTACATCTGCCGTTAAAGTGTGGGTTTCGCGGTCATATTCCAAATTCGTGCCGTCTTCAAATTGATGATATTTTTTATTAATGCTTTTGCGCGGGGCTGTTCGCACTGCGCCCAGACATACCGCCGTTTCGGGGTTTGCGTCGTCAAGAAGAACTGCAACAAACGCCCCGATGTCAATCGGGTCTGCGCTTTCGTCTTTACAGGAATTTGAAACAATTACCGGAATTTCGTCGGTTTCCGCGCCGTTTTCGTCAAATTCTACGATAACGCGTCCGCAATCACCTAATTTTACTATATGTCCGAATTTAAGCATTTTTTTGACCTCTTTGTTGATTTTACCTTTACTTCCCAATATCTCTGCCAGAGCCTAAAGGCTCCGCTCTACCTCCACGCTTGTTTTGTAATCCTCCGGCGTTACTGTATGTGTTGATTGGGTTACATGATATTTGCCGCTGAATGAATTACTAAAATCCGCTTCAAGATTTACTCCCGCAATAGCCTTGATTTGACCGGATTTAAAATCTATATTGCCCGTTACAGCTTTTGAACCGCGTCTTAATGCCGCTTCCGCCGCCGCTTTTGCCTGCGCTTTTGTTGCATATTTGCCGTCTAAATGCATTGTTTCATTCTTAAGGCCGGTTTTGCTGCTTCTTGCCGTATAAGTTACAAGTTTTCCGGTTTTCGGGTTTAAGTATTTCGCGCTGCAGGCGGTGTATGTTTTTGTTGCGGAGTCACGCAAAGTAGCTCGTTCAATATCTTTTCTGGAAATTGAAAGAATACTTTTAGAGTTTTCCAAATCCTCAACCGGAATGAACGTTATAACCGTATCTGTAAGCTTGAAAATATACCCGTAACTTGCGGCTAAACGTTTCAAAAATGCAAGGTCGGTTTCGTTATATTGCGCCGCATAAGGTATTTTGATAAAGCCCGCGGAGCCAACAACGGTATAACCATGTTTTTTAGCGATTTGTTTTGCTATATCCACAAGTGTTTTGTCACGATACCCGATAACATTTTTTTCGCGGGTCTTCTGGTTAATGGATGCCGCAAGCGCACGGATTGTAAAAGTATCGCCGTCGGTTTCAATATTAAGCTCCGGCTCATCTACCGTAAATGTGCCGCAAGCAAGAAGTTTTTCACCCTCGTAACCGATTTGAGCTGTTATTTTATCACCTTTTACCGGCCGCCAGTCATTCTGAAAGTAACCGTCATAATCATTCAGGGTAATTGAAAGCTCGTCAGACTGGTCTTTTTCATAGTCGGTATATGTGACACTTTGAATATACGGGCTTATATTTTTGGTTATATCGCTGTTATTATATAAAATAATAACTTTCGGGGTTTTTACAGGTTTTATTGTTTCCATATCGGAAGTTCGTCCTCATCTTCAATTTTTGTTATGTTTTCACTGAAAGGTATTATTATATTTACGCCGGCAGGTAAAAACGGGCTTATTGCTACATCGGGGTTTGCCTCGATTATCGGCTTGTATTTGAAACAATCGCCGTAATATTTATAAGCTAAATCGTCCCAGCGCTCCTGAACCTGCGCAACATGAATTTTGTATTTGTTATAAGAGGCCATTTATACCCCCGTTTATGTAACTGCCGGCTGTTCTTAGCGCCTTATCAACTGCTTTTTCTGTCAGGCGTGAAAAAACGTCGCCTCCAACATCTTTTGCTACATCTACCGGCGTTTTTATCGCGGTATCGGTTACTGAAACCGCATCGGCGGGGATGTCGGGATTTGTTTTTGTCTGCTGTTCAAATTCTTCGTCCTCATCTGACGGGCATTCCAGAATATCAACCGTAACCTCGGCGTTTAAGGTTACACTTTTATATATGTCGGTTTTCTTTTCCGAAACATTTGTTATTACATATTCGCCGATATATTCATCACCCTGAAAGTAGCTGAACGGAGTATGCAGAGCCGCTTCCGCTTTTAATTGTTCGATTATGTAATCCGGCCTGCAGAACTTATAGTTTAATTTAATATTCAGGCTGTATCGCTTTAAGCCTTCACCTGTATAAACCAGTTTCGGCTTTTGTCCGATACCTTTTTGCTGTGTATAGCCGTACTCGCTGCTTGTTTCGATTTCTTCAACACAGTTGAGAATATCAAAAACATTTGTTTCGCCGATAAATTCGGTTATGCCCATAAAATCGTTGTACGCGTTTTTTAACTGATTTTTCTTTGCATCTATAAAATTGTTAACGTATGATGCAACCTGAGAAGTCACGGGATTTGTTGAAACGGGTTTTATTGTAAAATCAGGCATATTGTCTTACCTCTCTTCTGCGTCTCTCGGTTTTAATTTTGTTATAAAATTCACGCTGTTTACGCTCAATCATTGCTTCAAGCTCTTTTATATCAGCGTTTGAAGCATAAATAACCGGATTGAAAACATACTGTTCAGACGGCTCGGGCGTTGGCGAAAAATATCTTAACTGTCTGCTTTCATCGGACTCTCTGACAACTCCTAAGGAAAGCCGGCGGTTTTCGCCTGCTGTTAGAATTCTTTCACCTTTGTGAAGTTCTGCGATATAACCATCATACGGGACATAATCCAGCCCGCCGGCGTGTGAGCCGTCAACCTTGCCGGATTTTCGGTAGGGCGCCGTGTGAGCGTTAGCGAACCCAGCCCGTGTGGTGTCGGAAAACCGCGCTTTTTCGACACCCCGAATAATCCGGGGATTGGTGCCGTTTGTAATATCAACTTTGCCGCCTTTGTCTTTTACCTTAAAGAAAGATAACAAGCTGTTTTTTGCCTTGTCTACAGACGCACAGATTTTGTTAAAGTTTTTGTTAATTGCCATTGTTACTGCAACTAAAGGATTAAGTTTCCATAAAAATTTTCCGACTGCAAAACCGCCTTTAATAAACGCCCCGATAAAACGACCGACATTTACGCCTAAATCGTGAGCCCGTGTTCCTGCTGTGTCAACAGGTTTTATCAGGTTAACAATCCATTTACCAAACTGCCTGCAGGCGTTACCTACTGCATTAAACACCGGTTGCAACGGCTTTAATGCGTTTTGAATTTCTCTGAAAGTAGGGGCAAGCACCTCTTTCATTCCGTCCCAAATCCCGATAAAAAAGGCTTTAATAGGTTTCCAGTATTTATAAATAAGTAAGCCTGCAACAGCAATAGCAGCAACACCTGCAACTATCCAACCAACCGGAGTACCGGCAAGAGCCAGACCAAAACCGCGGACAGCCATTGTCAATGTGCGAATTGCCTTTACTTCCGCCGTGAAACGGTGGCGTTTCATAAATAACGCGACGCCTCTGTATGCTTTTAAAAAGTTACCAAAACCTTTGACTGCCGCGCCGATACCTATACTCAACCCGCCGAACATCAAAAGCCCAGCGCCTGCCGCTACCGTACCCAGTGCAATAAACCGTTTTGCCCCGTCCGGCAACGCGTCAAAGCCGTTCATTACCCGCTCTACACAATCTAAAAATTTTGAAAATGGCGGGATTAAATATGTGCCTAAATCAATTCCGATTTTTTGAAGCAAATTTCTGCCGCGCTGAAGCTGTGAATTGATTGTCAATAACTGCTTTTGATAAGCTTCTGCAAATGCATCCGTACCGTATCGCATTGAATTTATCGTATCCGCATAAGCTTTGTTCTGGTTGCCTGTCAAACTCAAAACTGCGTTGTAAGCTTCAACAGAACCTAACAGCTCAATCAATTTTGACTTGTTGCCTTTTACAACGCGATTGATACCGGAAAACGCATTCACAACACTGCCGGATTTTTTAATCAGGTCGTTAAAATCCTTTGCGTGTAAAGTCCTGAATATGGCCTGCTGTTCTTTTGTTCCGCGGGTTAAGCCTGCAATTGCCGCTTTCATCTGCGTATGAGCCTGCGCCGCCGGCTGGCCGGTTGTCGTTAACGCCGCAACCGAGGCAAGGTAATCATCTATTTTTATCCCCGCCGCCGCTACAGTTCCGGCGACAGAACCGAAACCCTGCGCCAGTTGTGAAATTGTTGTTTTACCGGTTTTTACGGTTTTGAAAATATTGTCATATAATTTGTTTTGTTCTTCACCGGTAAGCTTGAACGCGTTAATTGATGAAGTTACAAGGTCAACCGCTTCTTTTGTTGTACCTAAACCTGCAACACCTAATTGCGCGGATTTTTCCAGAACACTAAACTGGTCGGCGGCGCTTATTCCAGCAGAACGAATATCATATAATGCTGATGTCAACTGGTCTAAGGCTACCGGCGTACGTTTGCCGATTTCTAAGACACGCTTATTCATTAATGACAAATTTTCAACATTTGTGTCAATAAGTGTTGAAACGCTTGTCATACTTGTTTCAAAGTCAGCGGCGGATTTTAACATTAAACCGCCCGCGGCCATAGCTGCCGCGCCCATTACAGTCGCGCGTCTTCCGACATCCGTAAAGCCTTTTGATACATTATCAATTTTACGCTGGAAACGGTCAAAGGCTTTTTCGGATTTCAGTACAGAGGTGCGAACGACCGAACTTAACCGGTCTTTCGCACTCAATACTAGGGATAAACGCATATTATTAGCCATTGTCGGGGTACCTGTCTTTTTTACTCGTTCTACCGCAAATCCGCGTCTTGGATTATTCGGGTGGGTTAAATATTTCAACTGCTATTAAATCCTTGCGGATTTAAGCCGCAGTTTACATATTTTTAGCTCTTACGGGCTGGGTTCGCTCCGCTCACCGGCGCCCTCCCGAAAATCCGCGTAAAATGCAGTGCATTCTTCCGCCCAAAAAATGACATCTGCAGGGGATAATTTTAAAATTTCAGTTAGCTGCCAGCCTGTGATGTAAGCAATTGTGATTACATCACGGGCGCTTATTAGCCGTTTTTTTCGTCGTCCTCATCATTTTCGCCGAGGAAATCACGGACAACATTTTCAATTGCTAGATAATCGCGAGGGCGTAATTTCATAATTTCCGGCGCGGGAACTATTTTTCCGTCAAATTTACAGCATTCGGCAATCAGGTATAAATATGTTTTTCCGGCATCTTTATCCTTTACTGCAAAATTTCTGGCTTTCAGAATTTGCGGGGTTGTAGGCTCATTAATAGTAACTTTTGTACCATTTGAAAGTGTAAGAGTTGATGTGCTTGTTTCTGCTGCTTTGTTTTCTGTTTCTTCTGTCATTTTTTTCTCCTCTCTTGGATTTTCGGTGTGTCCTGCTCCTGTCTTGGATTTGCTCCACGCCTTCAAGCCGTTCGCTTAGTTTTGCTTTCCGCAAAACTTCCGCTCACTATTTCGGCGATACTTAGTGCTGGGTCACTTTGTGACACGGCGCACTACGCAAAATCCGCTTTTCTTAAAAAGCGCTCTTAAAGAGCTAAAGTCCACGTAAGAGCGCTTTTTCTCTAATAAATAAAACTAACTAAATTCATCTTTAAATTTTAATAATAGAAGGATTTTAACCGGATTTAACTTTTACTCCTGTGTTTACCAAACAACATAGGATTATTCGGCCATCCTGCCCCTGCCATTCGCTGAAATCCCCTGTCGGGGTTTCATGCTCATTTCGGGGCTTTGGATGTTGCGAGTTTCGGGCTTTGCCCTCACTCTACCGAAAATCCGGAAACCGGTACATAGTTTTACCCTCCTTTCAGATTGAAGTATTCTGCTAACGTATGCCTAAGTTTTTCAGGATATCTGCTCTCAAATCGACCCCGCCGATGCTTACATCATTGTTGTCAAGGTCAAGATTTATAAGTTCTTTGTTGTTGAATACAAGATTTATACTTGACGGGTCAAATGTTAAATCCCAGCTCGGCGCATCCTGCTCTTTTTTGTCGCAAAGTGCCTTATACTCGGCAGCCGAACATTTCATTGTCAATAATGCCTGCTCGTTTCCGTCCTGCGAACCGTCACTAAATCCCATTAAGTTTCCGTAAACCTGTATTAAAACAGCGTTAAAAGGATTTGCAACTGCGCTGAAAACATCCGGATAAAAACAGTTTAAAGTCGTTTTAAAGGTATCAATTTCAAACTTTCCGGTCGGAAGTTTCTGCGTTCCGACTCCGTCAATCGGGTTGTGGTCAGTTTTTATGGGTTTTATTGCAGGGACTTCTACGGAGGTTGCTTTGCCGAAAGTGCCGACACCATCAATAAAAAGGGTTGCGTCTGTTAAAATATATTGTTTTGACATTAGTTTGTACCTCCTAAGCTGTAAAGGTCAATGTTGATTTGTGATTTGTAAGTTAAGCGTTCCAAAGGTGCAGGCGGCAGGAATTCATAAGACAAAATAAGCCGACCCGCTGCCAATTCTGACGCCGGATTTAATTCCTCATCATACCAGACATTACCGTCAATTATTACACCGTCTAATTTCAGCTTTTTGAACCAGTTCTTAACCATGGCAAGAATTCTGTCTTTTAAAGCCGGAGTTATCGGCCCCGCCATAAACCGAACAGAGCTTTCCTGAACGCTTTCTTCAATATAATCAGCAGTTCTTGCAACACATGAAAAGCTGTCTATATCAGTATTTGTCGGGAATGAAGAGTTACGGTTTCCCCATGTATAAATAACGCCTTTGTCATTTCTAAAAGTTGTTATGCCCTGTGCATTCAAAAGGTTTGTATCGCTTGAAGAGTCGTCAAGCTCAAAATACACAGGGAATTCAAGCCCCTCAACGCCTGTAAGCTGCTGATTTGAGGTTGACCAGTGAACACCTTTTGTGCGGTCAGTTTCGGCGCGCAAACCTGCCATAAATGCAGACGGTGGATATAAGTCCGATTTATCCTCAAACGAGTTGTAATATTTCAGCCATGGACAGGCTAGTTCTGCGCGGATATCGTTTATATTAAAATTGATTTCGCCGTTTTCGTTGCGCCCTTTAATTGCCGCATCAAGGCTTGTTCCTTTCGGCGGGTCAATATAGGCAAAGGCTTTTAATCTTTTTACAAGTGTTTGAAGTTCTGTATCAACGGCTTTTGTTGCACTGAATACCGGTGCAATAAGAATTTTTGCTTTATAACCGTAAACAGATTTGCAATCAAGAAGTTTTTGAATTCCGGTTTTGTTGCCGTCCTCATCAACTGCCCCGATAATATCTGCAGTCGTTACCTTTGACGGGTCTGCGTAATCATACGCCACAGTGACATTATCATCTGCAGATAAGCTTCCGCCGCTTTTTATTTTTATGGCTGTACCGTCGAATGTATAATCTGTATCAAGTACGGCAGGAGTTTCCTCTTTTGTTACCGTTAAATTGGTTATGCCGCATTCTTTCAATATTATTGAGCCGTTTTTGAATTGCAACGAGCTTGATACACTCGCTTTATGCTTTGCAGGGTCAAAAACATTGATTACAAAAACTTTCGGATTGCTTAATTTGAAAATAATTTCAAGCGCGGCCGGAATTGTATAATTACTGCGGTTGCTGCCGAAAAATTTTGTCCAGTTGCTTCGCGTTGCCTGTACTATTTCATTAACTTTTTGGTTTTCTGCAGAAACGTCAAATATCGGAGCTGTACCGACCAAGCCGATTATTGCGGTATCTACACCTTGAACTGCAGGCGTGCCGGTCTTTTCTCTCTGGGTTTCTATACCGTTTAAATAGTCGTTTGCCATTACTTTTTAGCTCCTTTCTTTAAGACAGATGAAACTTCAACTTTTGATTTTAGAGTCAAAGCCCCCTGTCGTAACATTCGTTTTACTTTGTCATTGTCGTCAGGCAAGGTATATTCCGCTCCGTCGACAAAGATGTAGTCAGTTTTGTTGATTGTATCTGCAGACATACTGCCGTGGTATGTGTATATGCTCATAGGTGCCTTTCTTTAATTAGTTTTAGGGGTCTTGAATTAGGTAAACAGATTAAGAACGTTATCAGGCTTGGTTGCTTCTATACTTTTCAGCTTTATTTCAAACGAATAACGGTAATAGTGCGTACGGGCTAATTTGCCGATATACTGGCATTTTGTAGGATAAAGCCGCCCGCTGCTTATCCGTAATCCCGTCAATGTTTTTTTTATCGCATCCAAAACCGGATAACTCTCTTTTAATGTATTTGTTTTGAAATAACGTAATCCGGCGATTACATAAAATGTGTAAGTCGCTTCCTGTGTTATTGTGTTCAAGGTCTGGGGGTCAGAATATGTTGTATTATCATAAGATACAAGCAGACAGCCTAATTCGGAGGTAAACGGATAACTTGAAAAGTCTTCCGGCTCACTGTCAATATCAAAACCTTTGAATAGTTCAACGGATTTTAATTTCTCTTTTATCTGTTCTTCAATGACATCCAGCATTAAATTTCCTTTCCGGATTATTCGGCTGTCCTGCTCCTGTCACTCACTCGCAGGCTTTGCCTGCTGCCGCTCGTTTCGGAGCTGCGGATGTGACGAGTTTCGGGCTTTGCCCTCACTCTACCGAAAATCCGCCATTACCTGATTATTAAAAATTCTGTCCCTCATAGTTTTATTTGTTCTAAATGCTGATTTTGGAGGTGCAATTTCAGACTCCGGATTTTCAGAGTTATCTTCCAGACTCAAATTGCCCTTTTTAATCTCTTTGAGATTGTTAATTGCATATTCATAGTTTTTTACTATGTGTTCCGGAATTTCACAAGGACGCCTAGAATAAAGTCTGTATGCGCATATATCCTGTGCAATTTGCTTTAAAAACTCTGGTGTTGTCTTCAACGGAAGCTCATAACGCCCGCGTAAGTAGCCGTTTATCAGACTGTCAGTTACAATACTGACAGCCTCAAAACGGTCTTCATCAATGCAAGAAGAAAGGGAGGGATTATCATTGGTTAAATTTATTAGTTCTCTTTCAGACAGAACATTTTTTGCATCTTCGATTGTGCAGTATGACATTGTTCAATTATTCCTGTGTTTCGTTGTCACTGTTGAGTTGTTTTAAACGCTGCCCCGCATAAGCCTTTGATTTTGATTTACTAATTTCAAAAAGCTCGTCATAGCTGGCTTTAAATTCCTCGTCGCTGAGGGCTGACAAATACTCAAGTTGTTGAGCATTTGTCATTTCAGCATAACCGGATTTGCGGACGGACGGAGCGTGAGCGAGTCCGGATAGCGAGCAGATGACGCCGGCTGTG